>Ga0126342_10013817_pt1 | contig 14278 bp, 12 predicted proteins | sample Cyp1metagenome_FD_92528 | JGI IMG/M metagenome (GOLD analysis project Ga0126342, IMG submission 92528) | Coral microbial communities from Lord Howe Island, Old Settlement Bay, Australia - Cyphastrea 1 metagenome | ecosystem: Host-associated > Invertebrates > Cnidaria > Coral ...
GCAAAGTGAAGATCCATGTCACCAAGTGCCACGCCTGCCACGACAAGTGAAGGTCGATGTTCTCACTTGCTGCGCCTTCCACGCAAACAGCCGCGACGCCCGCCAGACCCAAGTGTGCCACCAGAGCCAGCCCAGTGCCGTAAGTGCAACGCCTGCCACGCAAAGTGAAAGTTTATGTCGCCAAGTGCTGCGCCTGCCACGCAAACAGCCGCGGCGCCCGCCAGACCTAAGCGCGCCACCAGAGCCAGCCCAGTGCCATAAGTGCCACGCCAGCCACGCAAAGTGAAGGTCGATGTCGCCAAGTGCCACGCCTGCCAGCAAGTTGTGTGGTGACAAGTTGTGTGTGGACAAGTTGCGTGTGAGTAAGTTGTGTGGTGACAAGTTGTGTGTGGATAAGTTGTGTGGTGACAAGTTGTGTGGTGACAAGTTGTATGTGGACAAGTTGTGTGTGAGGTCACGTTGTGTGTGAGCAAGTTGTGTGGTGACAAGTTGTGTGTGGTCAAGTTGTGTGTGGATAAGTTGTGTGGTGACAAGTTGTGTGGTGACAAGTTGTATGTGGACAAGTTGTGTGTGAGGTCACGTTGTGTGTGAGCAAGTTGCGTGGTGACAAGTTGTGTGTGGTCAAGTTGTGTGTGAGCAAGTTGTGTGGTGACTAGTTGTGTGTGGTCAAGTTGTGTGTGGTCAAGTTGTGTGTGTGTGAGCCAGTTGTGTGTGGACAAGTTGTGTGTGTGGTCAAGTTGTGTGTGAGTAAGTTGTGCGGTGACAAGTTGTGTGTGGACAAGTTGTGTGTGTGTGGTCAAGTTGTGTGTGAGTAAGTTGTGTGGTGACAAGCTGTGTGTGGTCAAGTTGTGTGTGAGCAAGTTGTGTGTCAATAGGCGGCGGGCGGGCGGGCGGGAGGAGGAAGGCGGCAGTGCACAACCAAAAACAAGAACCCCACACAAAGATGTGGGGAATTGGGAAAAATTACATTTAACTGGTCAAAATCTGGGTTTAGCTAGGCAATTATGCGTTTAAGTTGCCGACATTATGATTTCAGTTGGGCAAGCGCAACTAAAGGGGCCTCAAATACTTGGTTTCGGTTCCACATTAATGGAGCAGTTGGATTTGTGACGGATATATCATCATAATTCATGATATGTCTACAATTCGGTGGGTAAAAAACATGGTAAAACCAAATAATTTTGTTGCTCCATTCTGTGGGAATATCCAAGTCCAGTGGTTTGAGCGGCTTTGTTGTGTAGTAAAGCCAATCTTTAATGTTTAGTGAGCCGGACCATGGCTGTGTCTGAAAATATGGTGTTAATGCAGCTGAGGATCCAGGCGGCTGACCCATTCAAATCGACACCACCGATGCCGGGTGGTGTACGTGGGCACTACTGTCCGCGTGCTTCAAGCCAGCTGGTTTGCTTGGCAATGGACGACTGAAATTGCAAAGTGGAAGGTCTCGGTCACCTTTGAGGGGTCAACCAGAGACACCAGTGGAAGAAACCGCTGATCAAAACGTCTGACAAAGCGTCAGCGAAGGCAAATCCAGATCCAGTTGATCCCGAGAGTCCCTAAGTTTCGCGAGCAAATCTGTTTGGTGGTTAGATTTTTTTCATATATTGGGAAGAATCACCCCAACTGACGAACTCATATTTTTCAGAGGGGTAGGTATACCACCAACCAGAAATTATTTTTCGATGAAAATACAGTTCCGGGTGCCCAAAGATCAAATGGATCAAATATAATTTTCTCTATCACCGAACATCCGATGGAATTGGGCAGCTGAACATACCCCAATGCACCATGTATGGAATATTGCCCAACATCTACTTGAAAAATAGGCCAAATGTAGGAAACTAAATATTTCTATATATTTCTGACATGTCATACATGTTGTCCATTTTCCAAGAAACATCCTTCAAGAATTGGCCCATAGATAAACCCTGTATAGAGTGTCTTGGAACGTGGGCGCCACATAGCTTGGCAGGCTGGAGTCGTTCCCAAAGAGAGCGACGTTTTCGAAACCGTGGTGGAGAAAGCGGACAAGGCCTTCGGGCCACCTCTGCAGTGGTGCTCCCGGGGCGCTTGTCTTTCCACTTGAGGAGGTAAACTGATGTGGGTTTGTGAGAAAATTGGGTCCTCCCCTACAATCATCCGGTACCTCATAGGTTTCCTCAGACATAGTTAGTCTGATACCCCCTGTTTCTCATGTTTTAAGTGTTTACATGTGTTTCCCTTCCATTTAAAATCCACCTTTTAGCAGGCTGCACTATAGTCTGAATATGTATTACTTATTTGTCCTCATTTTGCCATTTATTATTAAAGTTTTTGTCATGTGTATCATTGTGTATCGCATTTTTTTTACAAGGTGAGACTCCCCACTGATAAGCTGGTTTATAAATACATGAACTACATAGTCTACATAGCTATATCACAGATATAATATATATATATATATATAATGCATCTTTTCCGTTTGAAAATATGGGCATTGTTTGATATGGGGGGTTTTCCTAGGTATTATCTATTTTAATGGGACTTTCCGTGAAATAAACCATCCAGATATTGGGATACCCCCATGGCCGTCGAAACCAGGCACCGGAAGTTCAGGAAGTTCTGCCGGAAGCGGAGTGAACTTGTCTGAACAGCACTTCCGGGGCTCTGGTGAAGGTGGACTCCCACCAAAAATATGGACTCTACGATCAGAAACGGTGATTGAACTATATGAACAATGCTGAACATGTCGATTTATGCCAAAAAAATGGATTTGACCATCAAGAATTTGTTGTTTCACTATCAAACATGGTGATTTTACCATCAACACTTGGTTGTTTGATGTTGTTTTACCATCAAAAATGGTGACTTTCGCAATAACAAGTAGGCAAAACAAGGGATTTAACTACCAAAAGTGGGGGTTGATAGTTGATTTAGATGATTAATCATTACCCTATAGGTGAATTCGATGGTTTGTTGTGACGAAAAAATCAACTTAGTTTTCTTTAATCCAACACAGAGTATGGGGTCAAGATAAGTGAACCCTCCAACCATCTCCGGATGTGGAGTTTTACGTAGAACATGGTAGAAATACATCAGCAAGGAAATGAATTTAACAACCTACAAACCTGTGCCCGGCCATATGACAACCATCACGGATGGTGGAACGGTAGTTGTTTCCTTGTTTCATTTCACTTCTGTGTTGCATGAGGTATACCTAAGTGCAAGCGATTACTGTCCACTGCACTAACAATAACACTACAGTTACTATAGAATCTGGTTTCAAAAGCAAAGAACAACAGTCTATATAGATACTCATTGAAAGATAAGGATGAGGATGAGGATGATTGTTATGAACTTACTCAGCTTTCTTCATTTAAGTGATCTTTTTCACCTAACCAGTTGCAGTTTCACTGCCTCCGTGCCGAGGCAGAGCCAGGAAGTGCATGAGGAACTCAAGGCAGGCAGTGGCATCATCACGGACAAAACACTTTTTGAACATGTCGTAAAACAGCCATATATGCTACCTACTTCAGGATTTTTCAATGTTTTGCTTGAAGGTCAACAAAAATGTATGTTTTGGCACGTGAAATGATCCGTTTGACATTGGAATCTTCCATTAAATAGCTATAAATATGTCATTCGTTTATCCATGATATTCCTATGTATACTCCTTATATCTGGGCAAAATATAGCGACTTCACAACAAGTTCATGGTAAGTGATGGTTGGGACTAGTGACATCATCCCAAAATCTGTTGCTTTTTCCGGTTTGGGTACTCCTGTTTGTTTGCCCCAAATAACTGAGATGCAAACCACTGCTGAGAAAACATCTGGATGTACTCAGAATTATGTAGCGGAGCTAAATCAAGATACAGTTTCAAATGTTACTTAACATGTGAGATTGAAGCAGCAAATGTGTGGATTTACCCAGCAACAAGTGGACAGGTTACAATCAAGCATTAGATTGAGCGGCAAAAGTGGGGACTGTCCTGTATCCCTGTATAACTTGTATGGGACTTTGATTGTAAATGCACACGGGACATGACATGCCCACGGGCAAGGGAAACTGCATGCCGCTTGAGGCTGTAGGTGGCGCCCAAAATAGACCTACTATAAACCTCGATTCAATGTTTCTGTTGGTCATATCTGTGTATTCGTTCGAATCGCCTGACTGCTTCATATTGTTCAAGGATGTTGAAGGCATTTTTGCTGTGCGATTTAGAATTGTGGATTAGAAGCAGTCATTGGGGTACTGGGGTTGGTGCATCGAGCTCGAAATAAATCAATATCTTCATAGACCCTCAATTGAACTCAAAATGGGTATGTACCGCCGTCCGGTCATCAAACGTTGCAATTGGACATCCCCGAACTAGTGAGGTTTTGATTTTCCAGAGAATCATGTTTGATTACCAGAGGGTACCCCATTATTTGAATATCAAGTCAACTGAGTGGAATATATATATATATATATAGTGCAGTATTCCAATAATATATATAATATTATCATAACCGGTTGTAGGCTATAGGGGACTATTAATATATCTATGATTACTTGTATACATAATAATGATTATATAATTATATATATACACATATTTCAGGAATATTCACGAGTAAAACCCCCTGAATTCTGGGTCAACTAGTCGTCAGGGTCCACAAAATTTCTCCGCAAGGTCCCTGCCGGTCCAACTTCAGTTGGCATGGAAGCCTGAGATGGGATAGTTTTTGGGACCGTCTGACACGAATGTTGGGATACTCCCCACATGGCGATTTCGATGGAACATATGGCAAAATGATGGCGATTTCAAACGATGTTTTTGTCATTGTTGGATGGTGGTATTGGATTAAAACTGTAATGTTTTTTTTCTGTGTTAATCATTTGTATAACATTTAAGAACCCAATTTGGGGTGATATCTGATCTTGACCCATACTCCTACCTACGCGTATACGGTCAAACAGTTTGGGGTGGCATCAACTTGGGGGTAACAATTTATATATGGATATGTATATATACAGTATATATGTATATATACAGTATATATAAACATTGTGAGATTGGGAAATAAGCAAAAACACACTTAAGATATGTATGGATCCACGGTCATTCCGCCCGAGGTTTCCAAGACCCAGCAGCTCTGCGGTCGTCACCGAGGAATCAGATGTGCGCTGCGCCAGCGGTTACGAGAGCTTTCCCTGGGGGGTTCACCATGGTTTAATCATGTCTAACCATGTTTAACCATTAAATGTAGCAACTCATAAATTGAATAGTTATGAAAGGTTTCGAATGTGGTTTTGAACCACATTCTATTGTTGAAGGTAGGTCTGTTTATAGTTGGATATGGTTTGAACCATTTTGAACCAACAAACACAAATTAATGGCCCCACATTTTGCTCAGTGAGTGACACCCCGGAGAGTGACACCCCGGAGGATCACTCCATCTAGTAACTGGCCACAAATTGAGGACTTACTAACCAAGATGTTCAACAAGTTTCGATCCGTGGGATGAATCTAAGTGTCATCAAACATCAACGTTGGTCAAGAGATGCTTGTAGATCAAGCATCCTCAAACATTGTTTCCTTGTAAAAAGGTTTTTGTTCAATTGTCAGGATTGCTGTTAGCTGTTGCAACACCAGTTCTTGAACCACCAGTTTTGGAGCAAAACCATGTCGTGTCTTAGAAACCAGTTGCATACCTCACCAATTGATGGCTTCTTTGGCTGTCTCAGGCCTTGGAAATTTCTAGAAAAGTCTTTTTTAGAAATTCATGGGTTGGTGAGAAGATGTGGAAGTGTGCGGGACTGGGGGGCTAAGCATTGCCTGCATCCCTGCAGCTTTGATACTAGGCTCAGGCTTCTGGCAATAGCTAGATTTGGCCATGCCTCGTCCTAAGAAGAGGAGGGTTGGGGCTTCACTAGATCCCAACTATGGCTTGCTGAACCCTTTGCTGCAGCTCGCTTTGCAGAATCAATTGGGAGACTGGGAAGCAAGCAGTTGGGCTGTCAAAGTGGCAAGGGGGTGAGGTCTTCTTCATGGTTGGGTGGGTTGGGGGGTCCACATTTGAGTTTTGCAGTTTTGCCCTTCACTTCCAGTGAATAGCTGAGGAGGATCCTTGCCTGGCAATGTTCCCCCCTGGTGCAGCTGATCCAGAAGAGGAGGATGAAGATGATCAATCAGGCTCAAGTGATGACTCTGGGAGCCCTGGCTGCACTGCTTTTGGGAGGAATGGTTGCTCAGGATACACCTAGGGTGTACCTATGAATTCTTTTGATATACATGTATATAGATATACATATATAAATATGCATGAGCAGAGTTTTAGAATGAATAAATAAATAAATAAATGTATATATGTATATATATAGGCTTATATATGTATTTATAATATGTATTTGTTGTGCCATTGTGCAAATAACAAACATGAACAAGCATACATCCACATAAGGTGCAAAGAATGAAAGAGAGCTGAGAAAGAGGGACCAGTGCATAGACTGCATCCCCACTCTTAAACCTTGATGCCTGTACTATGACCATTCTTGAATGCAGCTTGGATTCAGGACCAGAAAGACACATGTAAGCAAAGCCAGCAAGCACAAGAAAAAGGAGAAAGGCAAAAAAAAGAAGAAGTCCAAGAAGGACAAGAAAAAGAAAAAGAAAGGACAGTTGTCAAACTGTAAAACTGCATTTGCATTTCATCATTCTATGGCCATTGATTCATGACATTGCCCAGTTGGCTTTGAAGTGATCAATGATTGAGATATTTGGTTTGTGGTTCATTGGGTTGATGCCCAAAGGCTTTGATAGCCCTATGACTATGATTTGCCACTGGTGTGGGTGAGCCCTTTTCTCATTGACTCATGCTGTGGGCAGGATCCTCATCATCAAGCAGCACTGACTCTGATCTTTGCGGCGATGTGGACTCCAAGAAGGTCAAGCAGTGGCCTGGTCTAAGGTGCTATGTGGTGCTGCTAGGTATGGGGTTCAGTTTGCATCATTTACAATGCCTTTGGCTGTGTATAATGCAGGTGTGACCCAAGCTTTGGGCATTTCACACTGTATAATGGTCAGGCTTTGCCTTTAGAGATGGATGGGGGCACACTTCATCAAATTTTAGTACATGCCCATATGGTCCCATATGATCCCATATGCATCTGACTGGTATGTACTTTTTTTCATATAGGCTCACATGTGCACATTCACATCAATAGATATATACTATATTTATGTGCTTGTTTGTATGGTACATTATACTAATCACATGCACCAAAGCATACACATGAGCTTCCTCACCAATGGCATGGACAGTGGCTTTGTGAGCCCCTATTGGCCCAGGTGGTGGACCTATTTGGGCCCTGACTTTGGCAAATGGGGTTTGGATGGGCCACCAGCATCTGTCCCTGGCTACACCTTGAGGAAGAACTGCCTGCCAAGGCCAGGGTAGCCATGGTGGTGGTAAAGGGTGTGGCTTGTGTGGCTGGCAAGTGGGGCAGACTGCAGAAGATTTGCAAGTTAGCTCCACACCCTCAAGACCCCCAAGAAACCAGCTCAGTGACACCCACCTGAACAGTTGAACAGGAAAGAAAGAGTCAGACAGCTGGTGTTCATGGAGCCAGACAGGCTCAGTGCAGGCATCTTGGTTGAATTCATCAGGTGGGTGGTTTGTTTTTTTTTTTTTAAGTGGTGGTAGTTTCACTTTTCATGTTGGTTGGTCTTGTTATGAGGTGCTCTTCTAGGAGTTTGCACATGACACAGGTGAGTACATAATACATGCTAGGGGCCACTCATTGAACACTTGAAGGCAGACCAGGCCCCTGTCATGCATTCCTGCCCCCAGCAGCCCAATGGCAGCAATGAGCTGCACCCAGCAGATTCATTTGAGGCTTGCTCAGCAGCTTGACAGAGATGGGCCTGGAGCAACTTTGCTACATCATCACTGGTTTGTCACCAAAGACACAGATATCAGATTTGATGTGCAAATCCAGGGGGGAGCTGACTCTAGTTTGCAGTTGGGGGGGGGCTTGTGGGATGGAAGGGTTGGTTCAATGGGTTAAATGCAAGAATTACAAAAACAATGCTATGTGCAATGGCCAAAGGCATCTTGTGCCCAATTGCACTTTAATTCAAACATTTGTTTTCCACTGGAGGCTGTTTTTGGGGCTGCAGCACAATTGATGGCTGGCTGCCTGGCTGTGCACTAAGGAAAAGAGTTATGAAGCAGTGCAGGGACACCAAGCTGAAGACTTCTGGTGATTCCAGGCTTGCAGCAGTGTCAGAACCTTGGATGCATAATTGCTGGTGGATGTGCATGCCCATGCCACTTGGGAGCATTGTATGTACTGCATGACTGTGCAATGCAGCTAGCCATCTTGGAATTTGAAGCTCCACAGCTAGGCCATTTGCCAATCCCACCTCCTGTTGCCACAACACATTTTTAAGACCAGCATGGATGCCTTGCCTTCTGCAGCCCAGGAGGACTTGAGCAACATCCAGCAAGTGGCAGTGGAACTGGGCTGGGAAGGTTTGTGGGCCAAGCCAGGTGGTGGCACAAATCCTGGCAATTCTGGCTTGGCAGTTCCTGACTACACTTCAACCAAGTGGAATCTTGGATTGGTCAGCACCACAGTCCTCACATACATCAGGGCTTAGACATTCACAAGTAACAACACTGACTGCACTAGTGACAATTATGTGGCTTGGGGTGGCACATGCCCAAAGATTGCACCAGGAATAATGGAGAAGTGGTGGTGAAGACCAAGGACCAGTTGAGATCTCTTGCTCTAGGCCCCCCTGGTTGCCCATGCACTTTTGGATACAGGGGTGCCAAGCATGTGATGGTAATTGCTGGGTCAACCGATGGAAGCATACCTGAGCAATTTGGTTGCACTAGTGGGCAGCAGAGAGGTAAAGAACCATGCTGCATTGTATTGATCATTGTGCATCATACATAGGGTGCAGCTGCAAAGCAAAAACACTTTTCAAGCTGGCCCCCATTCATCACTGGGTTGTTTGGATGCATGATTGAAATTAGCATTGCCAAATTCACATGCCAGTCAGTCACTTTGCATATTCTGGCAGCCCAGGTATGCCATCTCTTGTGATGAAATCTTCAATGGTGCTGCAGGATCCAAGAAATGGTGGAACCAGGTTGCCATTTAGCTGCATGGGTCAGAGCAGGGTCATAGCAGGGTTGGTTCTGGTTGGGTAGCAGTGGTGGTGGTGAGTGGGGCTGGTGTTGTTGGTGGTGGTGGATGGTTGTCAGTGGTTGTGGTGGTGGTGCACCCTTTCCATGTTCCAGCTTTTGGCACAGCCCTAAGGCCAAGCTGGCAGCTCATGAGATGCAGTGTGGTGATACTGGGGGCTGGGCCAAGAAGTACTTCAACATGTGTGCAAGACCCTTGGCAGCTTGTGGGGGGATGCCTTTATTGATGGCTAGTGCTTCCATGAGGACTTCCTTAGGTGGCATGAGCTTTTCATGGGCAGTGCAATTTGCATGAGTCTTGCATTGCACACCCAATGGAATTCACAGACATAACAAGATATATTTAATATACATACCTATATTTATATGTATATATAAATAATGTATGCTTACATATATGTATATATAACTTATACATGCTTCAACCCATTTAAATGTGATCTTGCTTCAGTGCATTCTCAAAAAATCTGTTAAGTTTAGATGATATAGCTAACCCATCAGCAATCCTTGAATTGGGTTTCCCAACATCATCACTATTGTTGGCTCTTTTGAACTGTCTTTGCTTTGCTTGGCTTGGTTGAATTGCCACAGCCATGTCCAAGAATCACAGCACAACTAAACTATAGTTCAAAGATTTTTGTTCAAGGGTCTTTGGGGTATTGGCCCAAGGATTGGGAGATGAAAACTTTCAAAGGACAGCTATGATCCAGGAGTACACCTCCAAGCATGGGGTGGAAAGCACCAGACTTGCAACCTGGCTGCACATGGTTCTTACTTTGGGGGCAGCTTGAAGTCCATTACCCATGGTATGATCCTATTTAAAAAAAGTAGGGCCAGAACTAGTGCCAACTAACCATGCCCAAGGAGAATGGGATGGTACAAAATGCATGGCCAGCAATTAATCATTAGATGGTGGGACCTGAACCTGGAGGTTAGCAGGAACTGGGAGGGGTCAGGTGACAACATCTTTGCAACACCAGCCAGCTGATGGCTTTGTCATGCCATGAACCTTTCATGTGCAAATGCATTACTGCCTAGAGTGGGGCCACCTAGTTGCACCCAATGTGTACCCATGTGAAGAATTATTAACAATGGCAGCCATGAGTAGCAGCAACAAACCAAGTGGGATGGATGTCACCAGTCAAGCCACTGCAGGCCATTGAGCAAGCATTGGCAGCAGATGCAGAAGTGCCAGAGCCCAGGAAAGCAATTCCAGGGCAACCAGCCAAGCAACTGCAGATTAGCCAGTTTGCACAGGTAGCAGCCTTGACCCAGAAGGCAAAAGAGATTGAGGAGAAAAGGGAAGCTTTGGAATTGAAAAGGCAGCAGCTCTTTTCAGGTAGCAAGTCAACACCAGCATCTCCTGAAGAGGTTGCACAAGAAGAGGCCAAGAGAAAGGCTCACCAGAAAGCAATCCTGAAAGAACAGAACAAACAGCTGGCAGCAGCCATACAGAAGCTAAAGGCTGAGAAGGAAACCAGAGAAAAGGAACAGAGACAGGCTCAGGCTCAGAAGCCAGATCCTGCTGATGAAGAGAAAAAGAGATTGGAAGAAGAAGCCAAGAACCTGAAGGAACAGGAGGAGAAGTTGAAGGCAGAGAAGAAGAGGTTAGAAGAAGATAGCAAAAGGCTTCAGAAAGAGGCAGACCAGCTGAAAGCAGAGGCAGAACATGCAGAGAAGAAGAGATTGGAAGAAGAAGCCAGGGAACTGAAGGAGACAGAGAAAAAGAGACTGGAAGAAGAAGCCAAAAGGCTTCAGGAAGAGGCAGAGAAGCTGAAGGCAGAGAAGAAGAGATTGGAAGAAGAAGAAGCCAAGAAACTGAAGGAGCAGGAGGAGGCAGAGAAGAGCTTGGAGGAAGAAGCCAAGAGGCTTCAGGAAGAGGCAGAGAAGCTGAAAGCAGAGGCAGAAGAAGCAGAGAAGAAGAGACTGGAGGAAGAAGCTAAAAGGCTTCAGGAAGAGGCAGAGAAGCTGAAAGCAGAGGCAGAAGAAGCAGAGAAGAAGAGACTGGAGGAAGAAGCTAAAAGGCTTCAGGAAGAGGCTGAGAAGCTGAAGGCAGAGGCAGAAGAAGCAGAGAAAAAAAGGTTGGAAGAAGAAGAAGCCAGAAGGCTTCAGAAAGAGGCTGGGAAGCTGAAGGCAGATGCAGAAGAGGCAGAGGAGAAGAAATTGGAAGAAGAAGCCAAAAGGCTTCAGGAAGAGGCAGAGAAGTTGAAGGCAGAGGCAGAAGAGGCACAGAAAGCAAAAACAGAGAAAGAAAGACACACAGCTGAGCAAGAGCAAGAGAGACTTGCCAAAGTGAAAGCACAGATGAAGGGTGCTTCCAAGGATGAACTTGTGGGGGCACCCAAGTTCAAGAAAAATGAGACTGAGGAAGAAAAGGCCAAAAGAATCAATGAGGCCAAGCTGCTTTATGGTAAGAAGTTGCAAAAGCAACATGATGAGTTTATGGCGCAATTTTCCAGTAAGGGTGGCCCATGCAAAAACAAGGCCAGGTCACATGCCACAGGGCCACAATGGATGCATGCTATGTTACAATGGCTTAGGGATGGTTGGATGCATGGTTGCTGAATAGTTTGGTGCTGCCAGCCCCCAACAGCCACAGGATCCCAGCAAGAAGAGCACTGCAGCTTCAGGTGAGGAAGTTGGTAGCTTGGCCACAATAGTGGCTGGGGTGGAGGCCCACTGGCTTACAAGCAATATCTGTGAATGCTGTTAAATTTCAAAGTAGCACCCACTGGCTTGCTGCATGGTCCCAAAGACCCTGGCCACCCACTCCCACTGAAGGTGAGATATTTCAAATCTTTGATGATGCTGAGATTGCAGCAGCAAAGGCCAAACAAGATCAGGTGCCTTGGGTTGCAGGTAAGTTGTTTGGCTGGTGGTTGGGGGTATGGTGGTGGGAGTGATTGGGTGGGGGTAGGTTGTTGCTGGTACTGTCAATTGAGTGCCAGAAGCCCAGGCATTGGGCAAGCTGGATGGCAAACCGAGCTCTTAGATGCTTGGCCAGATGAGTTGGATAACACTAGGGCACCCACCAACCCATCATACCTATTTGTTCACATGGTAGAAACATGGAATGTGGATGCACTGTCTTTGGCTCCATCTTAGGTGTCAGGTAACAAGTTGGCAAAAACATGCCATATCAACCACAAGCCTAACAGTGGCAGCATAGTGGCATGTGGCCAAGACAGTTGGGGTAAAGTTCAATGGCTTTCACAATAGGCTATTGCCACTTGTACAGCCCATTGGAGCCAAGGCTGCGACATGGTCAGCAAGCAAGATGTGCTGGCAGGGCCACATCTCCAGGCTGGGCTGGGCTGGCTCATGTCAAACTCTCCACTTCCCTTTATTTCATAGGCATGCACAGTTGAGTCCATGCTGCTTTGGGGAATTGGTGGCTGTTCCTGAACCTCTATGCATGTCATTCTCTATGTGCACACTCCTATTTGCATACAGTAGTTGCCACATTCTTGCTGCCAATCTGTACATATGTTTTTCACTGTTTCCCATTCCTTGGATTTCCCTTCCCACCATCCACTCAGCTTTTATCTGCCCTCAGCCAGGTGCAGGTATGATGACTATGACCACCAGTGGCCATTGGTGGGTGCAAGTGGCTTTGCTGCTTGGCTGCAAACAGTGGGTGGCCTGCAGCATTTTTTGAACCCAGGCACATACTATACTTGGAGCTGGTGATAAACCAGGGAGGGTATCAAGCATCCCCCACCCACAACCCACAGGGTACCCATAAATGCCCACATGTGAGGTGCATGATGCTTGGCAAATAGACAGGTGTGCATGTACTTGGCAAGGGGGTGTGTATGTATACATGTGTTTGATGTGCATCACCAGATGGAAGTCTATGGTGTCATGATGGTGATGATGGAGATGATGAGGGTGGAGATGATGACAATGGAGATAGTGATGATGGAGGTGATGACCATGATGATCATGATGATGGTGATGGTGGTGATGATGATCAAAATGATGGTGGTGGTGATGATGATGCTGATGCTGAAGATGGGTGTGATGATGATGATGATGGTGATGATGATGATGATGATGTTAATAATGATGATGGTGGTGGTGGTGGTGATGGTGCTGATGATGGAGAGGATGATGGGGATGATCATGGAGATGGTGATGATGATGATGGTGGTACATGTAGATTTGGATGATGGAGTTTGGTGTATCATGTCAGGCTGTGTCGTGTCACCCATTGTTGCTGCACAGCTGCCTCTTCCAGGTGAGTGGCACTTTGATGGACTTCTATGACCAATACCCTTCCTGGTGCAAACCTGGTGCAAAACAAAGATGGCAGTGTTTACAAGGGTATATGTTTGGGAGCCACCAGGGGCAAAGAACATGTTTAGAAATTTGTAGGTATTGCAAGTATGTGAAATCCCTGAGACATGAGTCCAAGATGAAACAGTAAAATAGTGAACTGATCAAAATGTTGTTTTACAATGGATGTAATGTTTGGGGCCATCAGGGGCAAGGAACAAGTTTAGAAGTTGGCATGTGTTAAAAGTATATGAACCCCCTTGGGAATGAGCCCAAGGTGAAACAGTAAAATAACCATATTGGGCAGAATTCTGTTTACAAGGGTATATGTTTTGGAGCCACTGGAGGCAAAGAACATGTTTAGAAATTGGTAGGTATTGCAAGTATGTGAAATCCCTGAGACATGATTCCAAGATGAAACAGTAAAATAGTAAACTGATCAAAATGTTGTTTTACAATGGGTGTAACATGATTGGGGCCATCAGGGGCAAGGAACAATTGTTTAGAAGTTGGCATGTGTTTAAAGTATATGAACCCCCTTGGGAATGAGCCCAAGATGAAACAGTAAAATAACCATATTGGGCAGAATTCTGTTTACAAGGGTATATGTTTGGGAGCCACTGGAGGCAAAGAACATGTTTAGTAATTGCTAGGTATTGCAAGTATGTGAAATCCCTGAGACATGAGTCCAAGATGAAAAGATGAAACAGTAAAATAGCAAACTGACCACAATGTTGTTTTACAATGGGTGTAAAATGATTGGGGCCATTAGGGGCAAGGAACATTTTTAGAAGTTGGCATGTGTTAAAAGTATATGAACC
>Ga0126342_10013818_pt1 | contig 14278 bp, 10 predicted proteins | sample Cyp1metagenome_FD_92528 | JGI IMG/M metagenome (GOLD analysis project Ga0126342, IMG submission 92528) | Coral microbial communities from Lord Howe Island, Old Settlement Bay, Australia - Cyphastrea 1 metagenome | ecosystem: Host-associated > Invertebrates > Cnidaria > Coral ...
ACCAAATCCCTCTGCTGCAACATAACATTACTATTTGCTATTCATCCACACCCATTCTGTCAAAGACCTCTCGTCCTGCAACACTACACAACACGAACCGAACCGAACCGAACCGCCATGTCAGACGAACCGAACCGAACCGAACCGCCATGTCACGCGAACCGAAACGAACCGGCCTGCTGATGAACCGAGCCGCCCCTATTTGAGGTTTCCACGAACCGAAACGATCCTAAACGAACCGAAGCCTTCCTGATATACGTATATATAAATATACACACACACGTAAATAATATATATATATATATGAATATATATATGATAGAATAATTGCATTACATCACCCATCATTCCAGTCCCTCCTCCTTGACCCACCATCCGTCAGCGCCAACGCTCCTGCCACATCCAGTAGTCCAAGGTGCCCTGACAAACAAATGACCTCAACAGCCGAAGCGAGTTTTGAAATCCAGTGTCAATGGTTCGGCTGCAGCAATCTCACCAAGAATCCTCAAAAAAGGCCCAAGTCCCAACTCAACTGACAGCAGTTGGCCAACATCATTTGATGACTTGAACTGAAGCGTTGAAACCATTGAAAGTCTTTGCCAGGACTCCCCACATGCTGTTGCAAACCTGGCCAGGGCTGAACATCATCTCGCCCTTCTCCAACACTGCATCCTAGTTGCGCAGGCGTGGTTGCATTTTATCAAAGGTTAGGCCCTCTGAAGCCGCATCCAAAAAACATGAATGGATAGATCGGGGGTTATATTGCATGTTTGTTACTGCTGTTTCCACTGTCGGCATTTGTTCATGCTCATAACTATTATTGTTATTACTGCCACCAATACTGCTATCATTATTACTCACATCATGATCATGATTTAGAAAAGTGATCACATGCCCAACCAAATATGGACCATTCAACTCAACACAGCGCTTGCCGCCACCTTCAAAGCGCATGAGCACAATTTCTGCATCATGGTGATGTTGATATCACCTGTCTCCACCCTCTGGTGGGTTGGTGGTGAAAACTCAATCATCAAAAACACTAAATATGAGAACTAGGGAATCGTGAATTCTATCATTTTTTGTGATTGAAATAGCTTTATTATATAAGGTTTCTTTTTCCTGGTCCATTTGCGGGGCCTCTCCAGCAATGAAACTCTGAAGCGTGGCGTCTCGCGGGACACTGGGGGCTCGACTCAAAGCATCAAACAAGAGGTGCACCTGAACGAGTTTCCACGCGGCGTATCGCAGCCCTCAAACAATATGTCTGGGTTCTCATGAATTCTCCGCTTTATCATTCGGAAATGATTGGAAATGATACAGTGTGATACAATTTGATACACTATGATGTATTGATATAATTCGAATTCATTGTCTGCGCCTGTTCTGTGTGAGTTTGGCCTCGCCACAATTTTGGCCTCGCCACAATTCAGAACAAGGATCTGAGGACACCACAACCAAATGCTTCTGGTAGATCTCAAGGTTCACCTCCTGACAGATTTGATGGGTCGGAAAATGTATCCCAAACGGGTCAGATCCAAGGCCTCCCTGTCAGAGCTTTGGACACTGTGGTCAAGGCAAACCCCTTGGAAAATCATTGGCTTGGTGGCCATTTTTGGACCTCAATGAATGAATCACACTGAGGATGCACAAATGGATCGTATCCCAGAAAACAAACTTGATTCCTGTTGGTGACAAAGTGATTGCAAACAGACAGAGCATGAAGCTGGCATTGTGTGCTTCCTATTCAAAATCTAACCCCATCGAGCTTTTCTTTTAACCATTAGTCTTGGCGCTCGAAGTTCATCTCATTCCGACCTGCATTCCGCAGCAGATGTTGAAATACGCAGCCAAGATACTCAGCCCTCACTTTGGAGCTACTACCACCATAGACACAAATGCGCTGAAGCAATGTCCATTTGGATCCATTTGGCGGCTCCTGATTGCTGGAACCTTTGTGAAATCATCGGTCGCATGATCCATCCCTACCCCACAAAGAGGGCAGTGCCATCTGGTCCCACACGGCTGATGAAACCCGGAAGCTAACAAGGTGCACACATTTTCGCTTCGAAACTTTGTGCACCTGGCCATCTTCCTGCTTTCATCAGCCGTGTGGGACCAGATGGCACGGCAGTCAGACGCCGAGCCGTTGGGGCCACAGAGCCATCGCCCAGGATGCACATGGCAAAGGCTGCATTTGTGGCTTGAATACGCTGAACATCCTGGGATTGGACATTGGAGCTATAGCCGCACTCTGAAGGACCGCGTCAGGAAACACAACGGATCCGTCTGCCTGGATCGTAGCAAGTGCAGCTGTTGATGCCTTAATCTGCCGCACATGCCTCGGTGGGTATGTCGCCTCCATATCACTGCGTGGCTAAAAAGGCTGATGATGCTTCGGCCTTCTTTGCCGCACAGTAATTTAGTAATATGGAGGCGCTGAGTGTATTCCTGAACAGCCAGCAGGAGATCTCCCGCAGCGGCAAGCGTCAAGAAGTACTTTCTGAAGTCTTCTGGGCCAAGATCTTTCAGTCCCCTACTTTGGAGGACGTCGGAACTGAAAAGCTCTCACTCTGACCATGTGATAGAGTCATATGACTCGAAGCATCAATTTGTACAATGTTTCATTGATCCGATTGTATCTTGAGCACTATCGACATTGGTTGACATTGGGTATCAGTTGGTCCATTCTTACTTAAATCTGGGTGTTCCAAATTCCAAATCCCTCCTTCCTTTTCTAGTGCATGGTTTTCACCCATTCCACTGATTCATTATACACCTGCTTGGGTGACTCCCTGACACCAGCCACAAGACCTAACTTTACCAATTGGAAAACAAAAGGGAATGAACAACTGTCCAGAACGCACCAAGGCTTTCCGAAGCATCAAGAACACACTGTGAAGAGCCCTTTTTCAATGCCAAATTGACATGCTGTTCCCGTAGTTCCCCTAGTCATCACCTATAGAAACTCCTGGCATCCAGCAAAAAACACCCCACCTTGGTCAACATCTGCGGCAGCATCGCCAGGATTTTCACCTCGACACCAAAAAAAATGACTGAAACCACGGTTCCAAGATTTTGCACGTTCACTATCTTCCACTATCTTTCAGTGGCATTCAGTTTCCTCTGCTAAACATGTCTGAAGTCCCAAGTCCTGCCCCTGGCCTGATCAACATTGACCTTCTGGTACTTTGGCTTGATCATGCTTTCAGTATATCTCAGGACCCTGGCCGTCAGCTCCATGGCACGCCAACTCCATATCGGGTCGGTTTGCAATCAAAACCTCAATAGTTTAACGAGAAACGTCTCCTGAACCTGCAGCCACAGGCAGTTGCGATTATGTCCTTTCAGAAAGATGTTGTCTTTAGGACAAATCAAAGAAATCAAACAATCAAACAAAACTATGCAATCACCAGGACTGCCTAACTTTTGGCTGAATGTCAAATGCAGCTATGAGTAAGCAACGGCACCCACCAGGAACGAGCCTGTGGGTCAACTGGGCTGAGATCTTCTGTTCTCGGAAGTATCGCCGCAGAGTCCAAATCTGGTGCTTGTACACCCTGGATCCGGGAACATCGGATGGATCTCAAAGTGGGCTTCCAGCAGCGAGAAAAAAACCATTGAGAAAGCAGCAAGTTCTTCCCATTAGCAAAGAATCGAATAAATGTTGGAATAATTTCACCAAAAAAAATGATGACTCCAAAACATCCGATTCTCTTTCCAAGAAACGGTTCTATGTCTCTCCACTTTCAAGATAATTCCAGCTGAGTGCCGCACGCATTGATGTCCTTGAGATTGTTGGTGGCTGCAGTGATTGAACTGACCGTTGAGGAGAAGACCACCATGCCCAGGACCAAGACCTCAAGGAAGATGTTTTTTCGTTCTCCACAGGGATTCCGATACCCCGGTAATTTCCACTAAGGATATCTTCAATGATTTCAATGGTGAGACCTGTGGATCCCAATCCCAATTCTTATGGATCCTCCAATCTGTTCCTCAAATGGCGCAAAAAAAAACATGGAAATACATGGAAATCCTGAACCTCATTTAGCAAAAAATGCAATGTGTTCAGGGCCTCGGCCTCAAGCAAAATATAGATGAGGATGAAAACCCTTCAAACCCGCAACCATGGTGAGATGGAGATTTGGTGGTTCAACAACGGCATCCAGTCCGGTAGGAAGTTACTACCCTGGGAGCTGGACAACCACGCTGTAGAGTCGCTCTACGCCTGGACGAAATTGTGATGTTCGTGCATCTTGCATGGTGCGATTGGTATTTCAGGTCCGAATCTTAAATCCAAATCATTTTTTTTGTACATACTTCGGCATCCCATTCATTCCACATCCAACAAAAAACATCTTTGAGGCTCATGCTGTTCACTGGCTGGACGTTCATGGATCCAGGTGTGAACCTTGGGAGGATCAGCTCCAAGAGCACCCCATGCTGCAAACATCAACTGGATCGGTGTCCGCGGTTTGCTAACATTTGCTAACCTTTCTCTTGGCTCAAGCCAGCACTGTGTCTGAGCCAAGTCTCTGTGTAATCGACCAGTGAAGAGCGGTCAGGTACCTACAAAATTGATTGGAGCTTGCAGTGTGGTGCCCGATCTCGAGGCTGCCACACGCACACCATGTAAGCGTCATCGCATTTTCATCCACATGGCTATCAGCTTGTGGCTGTAGGCTGGCTTGTAGTCAGTGATACCCAAACCAAGGAGTAGCCGAGTAGCCACTCCCGCGGCCCCACGGTGCCTGTACTCCAAGCTGCGATCAAGTAAATTGTCCACCGAAATCCAACTCTCCTGTCGAAGCAGATTTTGAAATTTTGGCGGAGAAAACTTTGCAGATTTGGCATCACCAACAAGCTTTGTGGCTGTATGTGGCTGTCATGTCTGTCATGTTGGTCCTCAGGAGAAAAATCCTCCATGCCAATGGCATACCATCCACATCCAATGAAGTGCGACCTGTCTCCGAGAGAGCTGTGGAATAAGGGTCAATGAGCGCACATGATGAGTCTTGGTGCCATGCAAATCCCATCAAACCCATTGAGATTGCAGTGACTTCTGCACAATCTCACAGCGGGAAGGCATTCCAACCAACTGCCAAGGCCAAAGGAATGGATTGCATACTTTCATCCTTATCAGCATCATTCAGCATCTGCCACATCTGCATACGTCTGCCAAGTTGCAGGAGAAGTATCCACACCATGTTCCTCAGAACATTTGATATGGCAGCTGGCAAAAAGGCTGGCTCTGAAGGAAAAGCACATCTTGCTTTGGGGCGCGCTCCAGAAGTCCTCTGAGGTCTGTGCAGTAGCAGTTTCTGGATGATGCTGAAGTATTGAATGTTGACAAACCTGGGTCACTAGGTCCAAAGGGAGCCATAGCTTCTGTTCCACTGGAAGTAAGATGTCAGACTCCAATTTTGTGAACATGAACCTCCAAACAAAAACATTGGGGCAAAGTCTGCGGTTAGTGCCTTGGTTTCTTTATGACCTAAGAAAAGATAGAAATTGGATAGATCACATGCGGGGATGACAAGGCAAAGACCCTGTCAAGTAAAGCGAACAATGTACTGGAGTTCTGAACTCCAATCTACCAGGGCTTTAGCCCCAGGGCTTTAGCACAAGCGACTTCACCATGATTTTGATAGTCGTGTATAATTTAATATGTGTATATATTGATAATATTATATATATAATATAATATATATATATATATATATGATCGCATAGTATGTTCATGACATGTCAAAGATGCAAAGGATGATAACCATCCTTTGCAGAGATATTATTAGAATCGCATGTTCGATGTTTCTCAAACTTCTCCATCTCCAAGGGCTGAACTCATCTGCTTGGTGCAAAGCCTGACAAGCCCAATGATGCTTGGTGATAGCGTGCCCACCAAAGAACGTGCCAGTCATGGTCGGTCATGGTCTATGTCCACGTGTTAGGACTATGCAGTGGATCCATGATCCATGCAGTAGGTCTATGTCATTCCATGCTTATGTAACTTATGTAGTAGGTCTAGAGTCTAGAGATGTCTAGAGATGTCTGACGAGTTTACGGCCGTTCTTCTCGCGGGGAAAATTCAACAGTTGGCCCCCAGGATTAGAAGCCGCCCGCCATCGCCCGCCTCTTGAATCTTTCGCAGCCGCAAGAGGCGCATGACTCGCATGATCCTGCAGATCTGATGGATCAAAAACCTGGAGTCCGTTGTGGATTCCCACTGGGATTCCAGGTGCTGGCAGATAGGTCTAGGCCAGCGGGTTTCAACATGGAAACCAACTAGGAAACCATGGCCATTTAGGGAAGTGGCCATAGCGGCTATGAGCAGCTGAACGTCTACAAGAGTCTAAGCAAGATTTGAAGAGGAAGATTCAGACTCAATGTGACTCAACCATCCAGTCAAGAATGTGGAAGCTGGGGAAACTGACTCTTTCCGCTGTATCCATACAAGTAGAATACCATATGAGAGATGTAAAATGATGCATATTGAATGAACACTCCTTTCACATGGACCCCTCCTCCATCACCACCCTTGACCCAAATATATTGCAGCAGGATATCTCTATTGTCCTCATGTAGCGCACGGACTTTCCAATTCGCGCAAAACCTGGCGCCGCAGAGACTACGACACTGGGGCTTGACACTCTCTGACGGCATTGCAGTGCCTGCAGGGCTGGCGGCACTGTCGTTCTCAGCAAGGGCAAGATAGAGCCTGAGGGCTACAGACCCACCTTTCTTCCTGCACCAAAAAAGGGGACTGAAACACACCACTGACAAGAAATAAGTCTGAGACGGAAGAATTCTGAGCATTTCTCAGCAACTTCCACTCTGAAAACATGGATTCACAGTGATTCACAGGTCATCTTTGTTCACCGCATTCCAACATTCAGCCATGGCCCCGGACATCACCCAGTCCACCACAATGACAATCAAGTCAGGAAGCATCCAGGTCCTCCGCAACATCGCTGCGCGACAAATCAAGTTGACTCGGCTCCATGTGGAGAAAACTGTGGAAACGAGCCAGGATTGTTTACATCACGCAACATTCACGCAACATTGCCTTGCATTGCTCCACACATGTAACATAACACATGACATAACATGAAATGACGTGACGTGACATACCATGACGATGTTCTCCACTGCATTACTTGAAATCACTGACATGTGATAATTGTATATAAGTGTAACTTCCATGTGTCCAGCCGTGCTTTCTACTTGTTTGCATCACTGAAATACATCACATCATTCACCTCACATCACATCGTTCCACCAATGTCGCCACCAGGTCACATCATACATCGACCATGTGCTAAGCTCCCGGCCGAGCATAGCGGGCTGCAGTCTGAGGCATGACACAGTATTCACAACAAGGGTTTGGGGCAAAATGAACATCTCAAACTTAAACTGGGATCCCTTCATTGGTTTGGCATGGTTTGGTCATCTGTCATCGCCAAAGAATGGCAAGATATCGTATGAAGATGTATTAAGATATTGCAAAATACATTAAGAAAATTGGATAAAATTTGGTATGGGTCAAAATTAGATACCCCTATAATAATTTCATGGTTAATACGAAAGATGACCCATTCCCAACTAGTAAGATATGGCCGATATGGCAAGCGGCGACCCATGTTGTGGCCTTTGGCAGCCGCGTCTCGACCACTCCATCAGTAGTGTCGTACCTCGCGCGCTGTATCCTTCATGGGACTAATTAACCTAGAAAATCCTAGAAATACGTACAACGTATCTCGCCAATTTGAAACCAGTTTGGGATGATTTCAATGATTTCCGGGCATTGTAAAACTTTGAAAATTGGCTACCCTCTGGTAAACTAACATAGCTATGGAAAATCACTGTTTCTAATGGGAAAATCGACTATAAATGGCCATTTTCAATAGCTATGTTAGTTTACCAGAGGGTATCTCTGATGGTGGGCTGAGATCAACGGAATGTGATCATTCCGCCATGGGCAGTGCCAGTGCGGGCACCCAACGAAGAAGGACAAGACGAAGTCCAATGTCCAAAAGCTCGCCTAGTGACGACACCAGGGGGATCACCAGGGATTAGATCCCAAGATTCTGGCTGTGAGTACTCCAGGGAGTCATTCTATCATCCTATCTATCTTTCGCAGTTCTTTTGGAACTAGTTTCAGGAGGTGTGTGCCCAGAAATATCATAGCCATGGATAGCCCTAAATCCACAGCTGAATCATCATTGTCCATAATTTTCCTATTCAAGATACCCTCTAGTAATTTAACATAGCTATTGAAAATGGCCATTTATAGTGGATTTTCCCATTAAAAATGGTGATTTTCCATAGCTATGTGAAATTACCAGAGGGTAATATTCAAGAATTGTCAAAAGAAATGGCAGTTGGAGTAGCCCCGATTTTTTAACAGCCAAGCCATGACGAAGCCATCCCCACCGCCAGATGGTGATATCCATGGGCAAGGTGCTGCAATCAAGTTGGGCTTGACGAACAAATGCCTAGGGCAATACTCCAGTGCACAACTTGCGGAACTAGCACCGGAGTGATTCAATGATGGGAACAAAAGGGTCCTTTTGAAACTATGATTAAAATATGCTAAAAGATGATATGATCGATCTGCATTTTGGTGGGAGAGCATTTGAAAGGGATCGAGGGACTGTTCAGGGGGGTTCTTCGAACTCTGAGATACTTTGAGAAGCCTTTGTTCAAATCTCATGATGAGCCCCCCTCTGAGCAACTCAGGATTGGGGTCCATTGATCTGAATCCAAACTCTGTATAACGTCTTGTTTCTCGCAGGTTCCAAGATGTGTTCAATTTTTGTTCCGGCAAACCGTCACTGCGTGAACCGGTAAACTAGCCCACATCTTGTCTCAGAACGATCTTTCGTAGTCACTTCTTGGGCCAAACCCTGGATCCTGGACGAGATACTCTATTCTGAAGGCCGACAAAGGAAAGCTCACCTTGGAAGTTCACCAGCTGCCCCGCTTTCGCGAAGAATTTCTTAAGGCTGCGACGCAATCATAGAAGAGGACCACCAGAAAGATGAGGTTCCAAAAGAGAAACTGAAGGCTAGAGGGCCTCTCTCAAAACAAGTTTGTATGAGAAGGCTAACTATATCTCACTACATCTCACTACTCACTTTCAAGCGTGCACTTTCCAATCTCTCCATATCTCTCCTATCTCCCCAATTTCCTGACCGTCCTGATGGTGCATGAAGTTGGCACCGGTGCAGACGAAAAAACGGCAGAGCTTCCTGCCCACAACTGTGGAGCGCCCGAGTCCACCATCCTGGGCAGTGGCAATTTGGCAGGTCCCACAGGTCCACACAGGTCCAAAATGTCGTAGCGGCTGTGTCTCCGATTTTCTCTAAGCTCCAGGCGCAACTGCCTCGGTCGTTTTATTGGATGGTGAAATGGATGGTGAAACAATTGATCGCTGTATCTCTACACCCTGAAGTATGCTTCAAGGAGGAGCATCCTCTTTCTGCCAGTACATATGGAGATCATATTGAGATAATATTGAGATAATCAGATGTGCTGACTGACACATTGGGCTCTGAAAAACTCACTCAAGGTTGAACAGGAGACCAACAAAGGAAAAAAGCCAACATCGTAGAAGAACTGTCCCGAGAGTTTGATCCAAACATCTCCCCATATCCGAGCCCAAAACCTTTGATTTCTCATGCGCCAGGTTCCGCACCACGTCCGCTCCCTGGGACTCCTAGCATGAATGAAAGCTGTGTTCGCAGCAAGCATTTCTTAAGGTACCAGTATAGCATATATCGAACTGAACGTTAGATTCTATATATTCTATGATCCGATCATCATCCAAAGGTCATAATAGGTCATATATTACGTCATGTCCATCAATCCAATTGATTTCGTGTGAAGTCCTTCCATAGCGGCCAGGGCTGGATCAGGTTGGATCCAATCTGGCCAGTAGTCGCTGGGTTTCCATCAACATCTGCCGTGTCAACCCAGCATTCAATGCGGGGCACTCCCTCAACAAAGAAGTTGTGCTGTGAAAACCAAAACCATCGAATTGTGTATGTTGGGGCTCCCAACACATTGCTGTCTGCCCTACATTTTACAAGAAGTCATCAATGCAATAGACTAAAAGACCGTCAAGAGACAGCCACTGCTTCAAACAAATGCCACCGGCCATTGCCTGGATTGGCTTTGGGAAGGTGCTCACACCACTCATGGTACGATCAAACATCGCCACCGACTGTGACTCTTCCTGTCAACATCATCGATCAAATCGATTCAAATTTATTCAACACAGATCAGGCTGAGTCGGAGGTTAAGAAGCTATCTTCACGTGGATAAACTACCTTAGAGGTATCTACCTGTCTTCCTCACTGAGCATGATTGAATTCTTCGGATCCTTCTGCAGCTGGTAGAGGCTATCCTAGGATGGCGTAGAGCAAGGCATTAAAAACACTGGCAGAAGGTTGGCGGATTCAAAAAAACTAAAAATCTGGGGTGGACGACAAAGGACAGAAAAGATGCGGGAAAAGCGAGTCGTTGAAACCACAAAAAAAGCCCTTGCAACCTCTTGCACATGTCATTTGGCATGTTGCTGATTTTTCCTTGTATTTACCCATAAGTTATTACATAATATTACATACAGTAATATTACATAATAGTACATAATATTACATAATAGTACATAATATTACATAATAATACATAATATTGCATAATATAATAGTACATAATATTACCTATAACAGTACTTTAACATCCTATAAAGTAAATCCGCCAAACAGCTGTGCATATGCTGTGATCTCACATATCGCCAAGGTGCACTGCTTAGCCCCGTGGTCCACAGTGAGGGACTCCGGCCGATGCTGCGAGGCCTGCCCAGCCGAGTCAATTGACAAAGAACAAATCTGGATTGATACTGTTGATGGGAGAAATCCTGCACCACCTTGGATGGTTGAAACCCTATAAATAGTGGGATAAACCATCTATCAACTGGTGCAGGATTTCTTCCATCCACAGTAGCATTGATGTTGGATGGAGGACTTTGTATTTTACCCTTGCTTCATCTTGCTTCATCTTGCTCAATACTTCTGACAGCAATCGAGAAAATCGCAAAGGTTCCTCTGGCACTCGTGTTGCATGTTCCACTGCCAGGTCTACATTAGGTCAGCCTCTTCAGTTTGCTGGCACCTTCTGCCTTTCGAAAGGTTGCCTAGTGCAGCCAAGGTACGAGTTGTAGGCTATCTGATGCCAAACATTATCATAATCATGCCAAGAGGTATTAAGAGCTTGTGAATCACCAACAACTACAACAATAAGGGCGAAACTTCATCAGCTATCATTGGGGGGGTCACCAAATTCCCATGACACCAATTCCTGAGATTCGCATCTGTCTAGTTTGTGCATCCACGTCTCTGTTGGTTGCAGGTAGTTGAGATCTAGTCAAGCCATTGATGTGCCAAAAATTGCAAGAGGCTGTATCATCAAACATGTCCACAGGTCGAAAGAGAGCAAAACAGATCATCTTTCTAGAATATCTGGAATGATTTATCACTGTACTGCTTTCACACACACCACACTGGCAGGTCGAAAAAAGATCGAAAAAGACTTGCAGATGCCTGTTCCATGCCGTCCTTCAAGGACTGGATTGCCAAGTGATGATCTGCACAGAGTTGCCTGCACGACAGGTTTAGAAGTCCTCCAGAGGAACATGCAGAAGCAGAAAACTACTATCTTGACGTAGTCTTCGTGTCAACAGCCCAGGCAACGTGTCTCACTTGAAAAAAAACAATAACTCTCATAAACTCAGCGCTAGGATCAAAAAATAATGAGCTTCAAATCTCCTAATCTAATGAACTCCATCTACGGTGGTGATAGGATGTGCAAAATCCATGCAGAGATCCGGCTTGTGGATATATTCCTACATCAGTTGAGATATCAAGGAGATTTATTCCCACCCAAAAAACAACATGAAGGCTAAAACACAGAGTTGAAACATGTTGACATATTGAATCTGTAAGAGGGATTCTATTATTTATTCATGGTTATTATATGAATCTATAATTGTCATATTACTGCAACTACTGACTACTTTAGATAGTATGTCATTGTATTTTAATCAGAAGTCTCACGAAAACTACGTCTCCCAGGAGAGCCTGTGCAAATCTGACAGGATCTGCTCCAATTGTTTGTGAACCTTCAGGATTTGGGTTAAATCCTCCCATCTCCACCATCGATGGTCATGTTCACGCTGAGTTTCTCACTCTCAACTATAGGATACCAAAAAGGGTAATGGCATCTGTTGCTCATATGGGAAGTGGCCACAACCAGAATGATGCTAGTATGCTAGTTACTTATTGGATATACATGGAATACATGGATATACAATGTTGCAAGTTATACTGTTTCGGCCATACCTTTCCAAGGACAGTGCAGAAGTCAGTCGCTCGCTCCACAGCATCTCCAGCGTTAAATTCCCTGCCGCAACTGGAAAGGTGTTGTGGACGCATTCTGTGGATTGTATCACATGTATGTTGCATGCTAAGTACGTGTATCGCATAGACCTTGGCTATCATGCATCTCTAGATGTATAGTAAATATAATATGTAAATATGTTCTTAACTATAGAAATTGTTGGGGTTTTAGCAAACGTCAACCTTTGGTGGATGTCCGAAGGGTGCCTTCTTCAGCATCGGATTGGCCTGGAAGTGGAAAGTCTGCTACACCCTAGATCTATCATGATTTTTCTACTTGTTCTTTTCGGGCAATCTTAGTTCCACACGTGGAGCAACTGAGCAACAAAGTAACAACATATAACAAAATCGAATGGGAGTAGCTAATGGATAGGTTATGGCATGAGCATGCGTGTTTCACCAATCAGTAGGTGATTTGTCTGATCTTCAAACGTGGCTCTTGACGCCTTTGCCCAATGACTCTGTCATGGCACGCTCGCTATGCTGCAAGTTGCAGGGGATTCAGTGAAGTTCGATTGTTCTGGGTATTTCAGCTACCATCAGCTACCTCCAAGCTTCCGGTGGATCGTGATCATTTTCATATGGAGGTTCATTTTCATATGGAGGTAGGCCAAGCTTCACCTACTGTATTCTCTGTGAGTCGAACTGCTTAAAAAGGCGCAATCGCTGGAGCCTCCATAAAAGATGTTCAGCATTACACGGGCTTCGCTGGATACGTTTGACATCTTTTGACTCACTGGAAACTCCATGTCCTTCAGTGCAGTTATGGAGAAAAGACTTGTATCATCTTCTCCCAATGAAACATCGAAAGAACAGCAAGAATAAGCCAAAATGCTGCGGGGTTGCCGGACTTGGACATCCTGTGATTATGTTCTTTTGACACGTCACTGGAAAAGAATTGCTAAAAAAAGACATCAAAAGATAGCCTGCTGCTGGTGCTATCTGGTGCTCAATGCTAGGTGCAGCTGCGGAAACACCTTTCTTCAGCATATCTGGCGCATTAGCTCCATCTCAATATGGCATGCCTGCAGGGGCAAATGCAAGAACTGGGCAGGAACTAGCAGGAACTCACTCGTTTACAACAGAACTCAGGTCGCATGGGCGTGACACGGCTTGACCGAGCCAACTGAGCCAACTCCATGGCTGTGACTAAAAATATTGAAAAAATGGTGTCCAAGTGTCCATGGCCAACCGATTTTCATGGGAATTTTATGGTGTATGAACACCATTGGAATACCCCCCCACTGGATGCCCTGGATGCCTTCCCAGCCGTCGGACCAACCTTTCTTCCCCATGCCACCTGGCTCAATGTGTATCCTTGCCTTCTGTGGAATCCAGGTAATCAGCTATTGTCAGATATCCAATGTGGGTCCATCTGAAAAATATGCCCATAGATCCCATAGAACGGCAATTTAATATATTTAATGGGGCAGCTGATCATTGACCAGCGGCCAGCAGTTTGTCATCCACTTTCAACATCTGCTACTGCCAGCAGATGCCAGCAGTGGCTGTGGAGAAATAACACAGCACTTGAAACATGTCTGGAAGACCTTTACCTTTGCCCCCTAAGTCCGATTTCAAGCACACAAAGACTCTCACTTACAAAGGGAATCGTGATCGAAATACAACGAAACCTGGGGCGCAGGCATCCTCCACCCTTCATGCCCTCAGGTTATGATTTACAATGGAGGGATTTTGACTTGAGAGGGAAGGGTGAAAGATCGAAAGGTAGGCGTGGGTTGGAACAGGAGAAGAGAGCAAGGGAACGAGGCATATCTGCTGCGGACGGACGTGGGTGGAGTTGGGGCGGATATCGAAAA
>Ga0126342_10013819_pt1 | contig 14277 bp, 17 predicted proteins | sample Cyp1metagenome_FD_92528 | JGI IMG/M metagenome (GOLD analysis project Ga0126342, IMG submission 92528) | Coral microbial communities from Lord Howe Island, Old Settlement Bay, Australia - Cyphastrea 1 metagenome | ecosystem: Host-associated > Invertebrates > Cnidaria > Coral ...
GGGGTGTAATAACGTCATGTGGAGTGCGTTGGATTGAGAGTTGTGGAAACCTTGAGGATGTTGCTTCGTTGGGGATGTTGTTACGTTGCAAGTATCGTTGTTGTTTACAGAAGAGGGGTGGGGGGGTGGGGTGGGGTGTAACAACGTCATGTGGAGTGCGTTGGATTGAGAGTTGTGGAAACCTTGAGGATGTTGCTTCGTTGAAGATGTTGTGACGTTGCAGAAGACCAATGGTGCTCTCGCTCCAAGCAACTGCTTCAAAAAACCTTCGTGGATGTGAAGATGAAAAAGGTGTGATGTTCATTTCGTCCATGGTTCTCCAGTGAATTATTACATTTTCTAGGTATCAACAAAACGACCAAAAATGCATGAAACCGCAATTCCAATGGTTAGAATGTTGCACACATGTTTGGCTAGACAACGTTTCACTCTCACACGGCCTCAAACTGTGGGATCTGCACGGACTTCTTTTCCTTGTGGGGAGCGGTGCTCTGGTTCGCCGAATCCTGCGAAAGCTGTGCTGCAGGATGGCTACCGGCATATCTATCTCGGCTTAAAAGTTGGGCGGGTGGCTCGAGGGAAAACTTTTGAGCCACACCTCCCGGTGAATGTGAACTTCTTGTCACTCCTCACAGCCAGCTGTGCTACATGACAATGTTTCACTCTCACACGGCCTCAAACTGTGGGATCTGCACGGACTTCTTTTCCTTGTGGGGAGCGGTGCTCTGGTTCGCCGAATCCTGCGAAAGCTGTGCTGCCATGTGGTCGCGAATCTCTTGCCATGACATCGCGATCCCAAAAATGATGAACGAGATCCTTAGCACATGTTGAGGCCTGATTGAAGTCCTTGGTGGCTCTAGCGAGTATGTGGTAGACTGCGCCCCAGTCCATTTCAATTTCTGTCCACCCCAACTCCAAGGCTTCTTGGACCTTGTGGCGGGAGATTGCGTCTGACATACCTAGATGAGGGTTGTGTACAAAAAAAGTGCCGGAGTCAGACCTGGCAAAATATTTTGCCGCAGGTATGTTTTTTCGACGTAGCACATCAAAAAACGACGGTGAGCTGAACAAATGACTCTGAAGAATTTCGGTTCCCACAAGAGATCACCATGGCCAGGAGCCAACATCCACAACAATCTTCACCAGTAAGATCTGGCATACATATTATTGCTTTAAAAAATGGTGAAATGCCACATCATGTATATCAAATCAAATAATGATGACTAATGGTGAGCAAAAGCCAACCAGCAAAAAAAGGAGTGAGATCACAAATCATCCAGCGTACCCTACATTGGATCATGGCATGTGTCGAGCCAGATCCTCAGCATGGGGCAGGAACCTGGGCCAGGATTGGTTTCAATCGGCACCTTTTTTTTCCAAGGATAGCATGTCGCTTCAACAGGGCCCGTTTCTTCAGGAAGTATCGGTTCAAAACTCTTTGGGTGATAGTCCGTACACTGACAACTTTGGACAGGCGGCTGACACGACCTATTGTGTCTTCATTCTGTTCATTGCCCCAAACAATTGGGTTGAGGCAAAGTTTGCAACCTTTTTGTAGTTGCGACCGCAAATCAAAATATACATGATGTAATGCATGAAATTTGGGCTTCATGCCCCAAGCAACAATGTTGAGCTGTAAAGCCTGATGCGCGAGGCTCTTGTAACCCCTCATGAGCTGAAGGATTTTCAAGTACACAAGCTTGGCACAACTTCTGTTCAGCCAAACGCCATGGCTGTAAAGAACATCAAACATATCAAAAGAAGCTTGGGAGGTGCGCACAAAGGTCCGCAACATATGCTCATGCTGCATTGACACTTGGGTAGGCATCTGAAGGTGGAGCTTCGCAAACCAACACAGCCATTGATTCAATAATGTTGTGTCGCTTCCCTTCGAATTAGACCAGGCCGAGTGCGCATAGCTCTTGGAATTGAGAAAGGCTTTCGAAAAACTTCTAAGCCCTGGGCTCTTAGAATTTGCCATGCACCACAAGCGGAAGCTGTTGTGGGCTCTTTCCAATCTATCCTCTATGTTTTTGTAGTCTTGGCAATTGGGGTCTGGGTCATCAAATAGTCCCAATCTGCACCACACCAAAATTGCGCTACCGGCTAAATCACGCCCCAACCCGACTTTCCATAAATGAAATAAATCGAATTTGATCAAGCTGATGTCTGGGGCAATGGCCCAAGGACGACTGCTATGTAACGTACTTTTCCAAATCGGGTCATAATCGGCTCTCTCAAAGGGTATGGTTTCATCCCCGGCTAAGCAGTGACTGCACATCAATTTGCCAGCCGAGAGGCCGATCGATGATATGACCTTTGCAAATTGCCAATGGCCGTTTGATGTTTGAAATCTCCTTTTGAACCCAAAATAGCACCAAACCACAGACCACCATGCCGAGCACCATCAGCGAGAACTCCTGAGGTGAACAAGCTTTTGCAATCCTCCGCGAGGAGCTGAATGTGTCTGTGCTCAATTTCCGGGTTGGTCTTGTAGAGGAAAGATGGGAGCCCAAAAATAACATGCCTGGTCAAGTAACTATGACCTGTGTTGTTGGTGCTTTGCAGAAGGGCCCTGAAAAAGTCAGTGCGCTCACCGTTTTCAGGATTGATGTCATCCCCTGAAATTGTCGTGTCCAGTTGGGGCATTGCGCCCAACTGATGTTTGCATTGACACTTGTTCTCATGTGGCAGGTCATGTATACCCAACAATGATTCCACTGTCCATACCAAAAATTGTCCTCTTTTGGGACCTCTGCCCTCATCCCCGAAAAGGGCTAGTGGCAGAACTCTGTGGAGCCGATGGGAATGGGCAGAGAAAACCAGATGCTCAGGATGTACTTGTTGGAAGTAGCGCCAAAAGATTCGTAATTGACACTCAATGTCTTTCTCCCTCTTGAACCCTCCAGTCAAACTTTCGGGGTGAAGTTTCATAAGCGTGCGAATCCAATCTGTCGGTTTGCACCAATGAGTTGTAACCATGCGTTTGTCACACTCATGTATGACATCCTCAATTGGTATTGGCAATGACAGCCCCCAGAGATTGAATTTTTTGTGCAGCTCACGCTCTGCAATCGTTTGATCAACACCATGCCCCGCATTAATAAGCACCTTTCCAGTTCGATGCGCAGTTACCTTAGGCACATGCGATGCATGAAGTTAACCCAGTGATAACTGGAGAATCGAACGTTTCCATGTATATAAGCTCCAAAAATAAACAAGGAGCCACCACAATTTGCTTCCCTACGTGGCTAAGTGGGTGATTAAAATCGATTTCATCATTACTTGTTTTTAAGTATTGGCCGGCTTGATAAATTCAAGCTGCCCCTTCGCCGAGGCCTTCTGCCGCTTGTTCCCGGAGAAGCTGCCCTGCAGTTTCTTGGCTTTCGGCCCCTGGCGTTCGGTCGCAGATTTGGTCAAAGAAATGTGAAACTGATCGCCTTGTTTTTGCATGGCTTTATTCATGGAAAACCATGAGCCCCCGCGAATAGCATCACAGTTGGAATCATCGAAAAAACATACATTTTGTGAATCAACAGCCAAAAACTTGAAGCATGATGCGATTGCTCAAACTGTTTTTTCCATTGCGCATGGCCATCCATTGGCACCCTCGGTCTCGAACGTCGTTGGCTTCCAGGCATACACACACATACTAAGCATACAGGGACCAATATTTATAGTCTAAACCAAACCATTGAATGATGGTTACAACTATTAAATTCGTTTAGAAGGTTAAGAAGTCGTACACTATCAATAGGTACCATTGCCTGATTCCCAACCTTTGTCAGCCATGGTTCAAAAGGGAATGGCCCAAATTGGGCAGTGAACCCCAGCTGTCACCCCAGTGCAGCTGGCACAAGTAAAAGATCCTACTTTGCCTTTTTGGACACTGGTGTTTCAGTAGAATCACCAGAAGGACGTTTCTTTTGGAATGCTTTGGCCTTTGCCTCACCCTTAGCTTTTGCCTTTGCTGAGGCAGGCTTCCCATCAGACTTAGGAGCCGGCGACTTGGTGGGTTTGGGCTTCGTAGCGGCCAACCTCAGGATCAAGGACTTTTGTATTAGGCTTTCTTTCATGGAGATGGTATTGATTTTTATTGTAAGGCAATGCATGGCTCATTTTTTCCGCCTAACACAAATTGACTACTGGACAAGCTGGTGGCTTTATATATGTTCATTCAAGCAACTTTAAGAAGGACTAACTTTTAGACAAATCTGAATTATGAAGCTAATGAGGCTACTGATGACTGATACTATCTGGGAATCTGTACCTTTCACAGGGGAGCCACATTAGTTTGTTTCAATATACTTTTGAGACAACCAATGGCCTACTGTAATGATTGAAACATGTTTGAGGTCCGGGCGAGACCCGGCTGTCGATGCAGACTGCGTCAATGGCCCTGGGCACGGGCTTGGTCATAAAATCGAGCTGGGGGAACAAGGGCCCAGGCATGAACCACCACCGAATCCAACTTTTGCAATAAAAGATTTCTTTGAAACAAGTGTCGTTTTCGATTTTCATTCATCAAAGGAAAAGGTATCCCCCACATCCATTGGAATTGTTTATCTGAGTCAAGGCACCTGCACAAAACATCTTACTAAGCTGAGGTGGGGACAGCTTCCGAGACTCTTCAAACAAGGTGCGGAGATTTTTCTGAAGCCTGAGTCTTGGGGAATTAGATCATTAGATGGATCGGGTCTAACCTTAAGGTGTGGGACAAACATTGGGGTGCAACTGGGTCACCCCTTGTTGAAACCATTAACCAACCCTGCGCTGTAGAGCTCACCAATTTTCTCATCCTTCTCAGTCAAGTCCTTGGTCAAATTCTTGACCTTGTCGAGCAACCTTGGTAACAGGTTTGCATGTTTAAACTCATGGGCGCCCATGCATGGTTTTAAACAGTTCCAAATAATTAGTTAACAAGGTTGCCGAAAAAACATTGGTCAAGTAGCTTTCCCTGGGTTTCGTTGATTGGCGAAGCTAGCCTTTCTTGGTGCACCCCAAGTTTGGCCAAGCGCTTTCCGATAGCTTTGGAAACCTTGATGACCAAAGAGGATGGTTGGATATCCCCTCTTTCCATGCCTGGTGGGAAAGCCACTTGCTTCAGGAGTTTGGCCTCATGATTGAAACCATCATCATCATCCTCACTCTCATCGAGGGGTTCATCTCCAGGGCTGGCATTACACGACTCACCTGCCAGGGATACCCAACAAATTTATGGTAGATTTACTAATTGGTACTAATTGGTTGGTTTAGAGCAGGCAGCATCTATGAATATTTCCCCTAAACAATCAAATTCAGTAAAACCACCAAACCTGCGGGACCAGGTGTGGAGACGCTAGCCATAGTGCAAGCAAGGTTAACCGAACCCACGCTTCCTGGAACTTGTGGGATCTCGTTGTCACTGGCATCCTCCTCCATGGTCTTCTCGAAGATGTTGCGGGTAGTGGTCCTTAAAGGTGCATCGAAATTTAAGAAGGACCCACCCAGTTGTAAAGGAATTCAACCGATAAGTTTGGCATGTCTGTGTATTTGTTTTGATCATGGGAAACAGATTTGTTAATAAACTAGCCAGTACAAGTTATGCATCATCACCGCTGTCATGCTGGTAACATACCAACAATGCAATGACATTTATTCTTGACGTAATCAAGTAACCCAACTTAACCCAACCCCCATGAGTCCCAACGACACCACATCATCCACTAAAGTTCTCTGGTTGGAAACATGTGTTGTGTTTTGGTTTGCTGGCAAGTTGCTTGCGCTGGCCTTTCTGGCTGATGATAACCCAGTACAAAGTGCCCTCTCCATATTCAGATTTCCTGGCCGGGTTGGGGTTGAAAAAGTGTTGCCTTTGTGTGGGCCACCACTCCATTGCACCTCGTGAAGCCAGGCTTGGAATCGCAGTGCTTCTTCGCCCCCTTGATCTTTCGCCTAAGAGCTGCGAGCAGGACAAAGGGGGCCAGGAAAGGTTCACCATGGCAATACCTGGGCTTGTTTCTCATGTCCCTTGTAAGATTACATTGTGCACAAGTAAGTTGGAATCTATATATATATATTATTAAGGTTCAAAAGATAATGGATTTGGATAACCAAGCTACTCACTCCAACCTGCATCAACCATGTCTTGCTCACTGTAGAACTCGTAGTTGTCTTCTGCCGCAAACTCTTCAATTTTTTGGTAGATACGGGTGACTTTGGCAATGAACCGTTCCTGGTGCCCAAGGTGGTCTAGCATGGTTTTGGTGGCATTATAATTTGTTCACAGCACTAACGAGTTATAACGAATTGATTTTGATATGTTATGATAAGATGAATCCAGACTAACCCCGCCTACAATATAGATGCTCAATACTTACCTTAACAGATAGATCATGAATGGTTGACAAGGAAATCAGGGAAAACGGTTGGAACAAACATTTTTTTAACCCACAGTCCCGATCATGACCGCATCGTTCGAACATTTTCTTGACGTCATCTTTGTTCTTCTTGTACTGCTCCACCAATTGAGCCGGAACTTTGAGGGAACCATTCGATCTGGGGGTCATGATCCGGCGTAGCCGTTGATCCGCCGCTTGTTCTGACAAAAAACTGGGAGGCGTTGGGGTTTCAGCACCGAATAAGGCATCCTCATCAGTCAATCCAGTACCCTCATTGCCCGGTACCTGAACCACCTCACTGTCACCTGGGGCAACCGCCTCAGCTGGAGCCCCGCTGTCACCTGGGGCAACCGCAGGAGGAACCTCATCAACAAGGGTGTCATCGACCTCAGGCGCCGGTGGTGGCGAATAGTATGGAGTGGCATCAGCGTTGCCATGTGGAGCCGCAGCATTGGGCGATTTGTTCCAATAGCTGTCATCTTCCTTGGAAATGCAGGGCGGTATATATATATATATATGTATGTATATACGTATATGTACGAGTATATATATATACACACAGTTATTTAAAGAGCAAATATCACTATCCATCAATATCGATATCACATAAATATGTATAGCATATTTAGTATACATATTTGATATTTATTTCAATCAGATATGTAAAATATCAATATCATTACACATGAATACAGAACATATATATATATATATGTAGCCACCAAAAGGGGGTGGTATAATATATAGATCTCTCTATCTTTACCAATCTGCTTGTGAATGTAAAGAAATATCTATGCGTGTGGCATACCATCGATTTAAAAACAATCCTTCTAATTTTGTTGCCACCACTAAAACATTGTGCTTCCATTTTGGGACCACTAAAAAAATATCCTTCAATGTTGGGACCACTACAACATTGTGCTTCCATTTTGGTACCACTAAAAAAATGCGCTTCCATTTTGGGACCACTAAAAAACTATGCTTCCATGTTGGGACCACTAAAAAATTGCGCTTCCATTTTGGTACCACTAAAAAATTGCGCTTCCATTTTGGGACCACTAAAAAAATATGCTTCCATGTTGGGACCACTAAAACATTGTGCTTCCATTTTGGTACCACTAAAAAATTGCGCTTCCATTTTGGGACCCCAAAAAAATTGCGCTTCCATGCAGGGACCTAAAAAAATGGCTCCACCTTTCCTGGAACCAAAGTTATTGGATTTGTCCACGCACTTGAATCAAAGCATTTGGCAACTCTCATGCAGAAACCGTGGGTGAATATGTGTGTTTTATGTGGTTACAAGTTGCAAGCTATACCTGGTCAAGAGACCTAGCCATATATGTGTATAACATTTGGGGACCCAAATAGAAATAGTTCAATACTAACCAAAACAAGTACAATAATGTGGGTATAACAATAATAAACCATCCCCCTAATCATCCTAATCACCATAAATGGGTGGTATAAACCATCGTGTATTATTGTTGTACCCACATTATATATAATATATATATACAGCTTCTGGGTGCTAAAAAGACCCTTGGAAACCCTAAGATACCCCAAGTAAAACACCTACAGAAACTATTATGGATAGGTCCATACTTCAACAATTTTGTCATCAATATTTAAATTATTAAAGTATTTGTTGTAATTACCCACAATGTACCATTAATGATTAAGCACAGCTACTGCATCTTAAAATTGGTTGGTGTCATTTTGAGCCACCCCAATCAACACCGGAAAACCTTTGGAGCCTGTTAGATACGAATGGAAAGACAAATCACCAAGACAAAGGTACCAACATAGTTTGCTTGGTTTTAGGTCCAGGGTCTGGTGGTTGGGCATCAGGCTCCTCCCGTCGAGGCGTTTCCGAAGCCACACTGATAGGTTTGGGGGATGTCTCACTGGTAGCCGCCACTGCCATCTCTTTCCCCACTCCTTTGCCCTTCGAGGCGCGAAGTGCCTCGTGGATTGCAGAGGTGCAGCGGACCCACAGGATAAATGTAAAGAGGACATAACTATCATCAGCAATCGGTTGTACAAGTTGTGTGCAGTATGTATTTTCGATCAAATGGTGTATGATCAAAATTAATCCAGTATCCAGGGCTCCCATCTATATCTATAAATATCAAACCAAACATTACCCATGATGAAAACAGCTGAAGGATTCTGAATAAACCCAGGCACTTCTAGGCGTTTCTTCTCTTTGAGCATTTCTTGGTACAAAGGGTCATTCTCTAAGCTCATGGTTGCCGATCTGAGTATCTCCACCCCCCTGACCAATGTGGAAGTACTCGTGTGGACTGAAATTGAGCCAAAACACCTCTCCCATTCCCAAACAAAACATGTTGAAAAATCTGTTACGGGGAATTACGCCGTAATGTTGGGAATTTACGCCGTAATGTTGGGAAATTACGACGTAGATATTTCGTGTTTTTTTTGAAATTTCCGAAAAAACCATTGAAATCCAGTAAAATTCTGGTTACCGCTGGCAAAACGTGACGTGACCTGATGTCACAATGCAGTTGCAAGCCTGGGACATTGAAATGTGCATTTTTTCGCCACCCCACACGCAGCATCAGCTACCTAGCCCGTATATTCCTTAAACAATTCTCTGTACTTGCCATGAAAGTGAGGAGGAATCACCAGGTATTTCGATTTCAAGACGTAGGTGAGGCATTCCACCAATCCAGCATCCTCCCACAAGTCCCCAGTCGGCATGGCCAACAGCAGGTCGAGCAGTGGAACATCTTGATCCACCTGGCAGGCTGGCTCCACAATGCAGCGCTAAAATGTAAAAACACTAGAGGAAGAGGAGGTTATACCATGGCCCCTATCATGAAGTGAAGCCCATGGCCCCTATCATGAAGTGAAGCCTTAAAGGAACTCATAGGTTGGCTATAACTGTGAGAATTGTGAAAATTGTGTACTCATAAGTTCGTTAATTTATGGTAATGTGACCTGTGGCATCCCCTTGGCGATGTATGTCAATAAGAAAACACCAAAAGAACCACCCCATATATATATATAATTATAATTGGGTCGCAAACTTATACATACATATCCGTGAACACTGTTCTGGCCCTTGCTGGTAGTGAACCTGTGGTAACTCCGGCTTGGACTTCAACAAGGTTCGGCGACAGCGTAGCATAAAGCCACAGAAGCTGGGAGGGCACACCCTGAGTTGCAATAATAATTCTTACGATGGTCCAGGAATCATTTTTAACCATAGTAATACTTAATAGTCATTGGTTATTTTTCAAATAACCACGAAGAAGGAAATCAACCCATCAAAATCTTTTTAATGTGGGTAAAACAATAATAAACCATCCCCCTAATCACGATAAATAGGTGGTATATAAACCATCAAAAATGGATGGTATATTATTGTTCTACCCACATTACATAGGCAAGGAACTGACTTGCTTTCAAAGCTGGTGTTCCTTTGTACCGGACCCGCCCCGACTTATCTACATAACGAACTGCCGTTAAGGGAGCGCCCTTCTTCTTCATGGAAACTTTCTTCTTCCCGCGATTGAAGAGAGCAACATAGTAAGAAGTCGACCATAGTTTTGTTGGCTTATCATTCGGGTGACCATAGTTCAGCATCCAGAAAGCCGTCCGATATATCTCAGTTCGATCATGGGACATGCAACAATATGGGAAATGCATTCATGGGAAAAACCCAAGCGGGAGTACTTGGTGTTTCCGATTGCCAAAATGGGAGCCAACGATGTTCAATGGATTTCGGGTAGCTGTTTCCCCAAAAGTCATCAAATTCGGGCACCGAAAGAAAAATGCATGTTACAAAACCTGTCCGGCCAAGGTAGGAAGCTTGGAGTCACAGCTTTAGGGAAACGAAAATTGAAGCTTGTACCAACCAATTTAATTCTGTTCAAACTTAATGGTGATAAAAACCAAATAATGAACTGGGCTTTAGTTGTTCTTTTGGGTGGCTGTGATTCCAAACCTTCCTTACCTTTGCAGGCTTCATGCACACAACTGAGTCACAGGGATTTTCATTGAACGAAGGGTCTTCACTAGCCACACCATCCTATCATGGAGCATGATCAAAGATGACTTTGGGTTCTCCAATATCGGTACCCCTCCGGCTGTCACCACAAAGAGGAATATAAGAGCAAACCTTCCAGGGTTGAAAAACCATTGGAACCCATGAATATATATATATATGTAGTTAAATATTCATTTAACATATAATATATATATTTCAGCACCTCCCTAGCCTTGAAACCATTTTGTTAGCTCCCTGAATGCTGGGGTAGGCAAGGCAACCCATAGGTGTCAGCACATCCCTTTGTGAAGTTCCTTGGTTGATGGACACCCAAGTGCTGCACACCACTCCAGCTAGAAGTAGTAGATCTCCGAAACGACATTGGATGATGCTGAGCAAAGTAAGCCTTAAGACTCAAGAAACGTGCAGGTGGCAGCTTTCTGATGAACTTTACTCATGCCAAATTTCCAAACCCCTGAACAAATCAGAAACAGTTTATGTCATTTTGAAACACCACAAGGCTGCAAAGTGATTAGCTGGGAAACAGGTAGCCACCAGATTCATTGATATCCATTGCCGATTTTCCACCTTTTTTTTTTGAGGCGGGGTCAAAGGTTACATCGTGAGCATGGGCTGGTATGCCTAGACTTTTGGCCAGGCGAGCCAATCGAGCCCGCCCTGCGAAGAGCTCCAGGACTTGGATTTCTGCATCAGGAGGTTCCAAGCAGAGCCAGCTTGTGGCCAAAATCAGCAAGATAAAAACCTGTGGCGGAGAAGGGTAAAGACAAACCATTGGTTTCGAAGTTATGATGAGCTGTTATCTAAAGACTATACTTGCTAATTTTAAATCCACATCGCAACTAAAGCCATCCGAAATCAATTCCTGGGATGCTCCGCCATAATGAATAAAGCACAATAGTACAAAACTTAACTGATAACAATGCGCTATTACTGATAATGATGAAACATCAAAATGTCCGGCTAATGATTCAACATCCAAAAAACTCACCATGTGTATCAGACATTATGCGAATCAACCTTCGTTTTAACCAAACCAGTTTCATGTTTTGCAACCTTCGGCGCTTTCAACTTGATGAGGCGTCTTAGACAGACTTCCAGCTCAGCATCCTTCATGGCTTTCGCTGGTGAAAACCCTCACCTAAATTTGATCTTGATGGCCACGCTGGAAAAAATCAATCATGAAAGCAAGAAGGTGGGTTGCAACCACCATTCCAAGGGTGTGTTCATGTCTCACTACTATAAATCTGTCTTGGTCAGCTTCAATGCAAATTGTTTTATGGGATCATGTGAATTATCTACTATCAGTCAATGCTACGGATAGCCAATGATACTTTAATGATGTTCCTCGGAGTTACCATTCAAACCTTGCTACCACCCCCCAACATGCCAGGGTCTCCAAATTCCGCACCCCATTTGATGTAGGACGTCAGCACCTTTGGCGATGGCATCAGCTTCTGCGCGATGAAGGCGACATGTACCTGGAGACAAGAGTACATGGGTAAGGGTTCAGTATGCCCTTGTGGACTGGTTGTCCCAAGGGCCCGGGGAATGAGAAAATCAAAAAACTGTCAACAAGTCGTTTTTGTTTGGGCAACATGTTAAGCAAAGGTGTTGCTCGTGCTCAACATTGATCCACCTAGCTTTGGCACCCTCTAGCCGCTAGCCTTTTTTTGCGAATCAAGTATTCTGTTAGATCTTGACCTTTGGCCATCCTCGTGATCCAACACCAGGGGCCCGGTAACCGGTAACAGTTGAGAAACATTTGGTGGTGATGGAAACTGCCAAAACGATTCTTCAGCTGACATTGCAGCCTGCGAGACTCAGTGCAACTAAGCAGGCCACTACAAATCAAACTGGGCAATCAACCCCGTGTTCCATCAGTGTTTGGCCCACGCATCAGCTTCCTAACCACGCAGCTTACCTTGGCAAGCGTGAGATGGACACATTGATTAGGAGACCATGCAAAGTAGAAAGCAATCAATGAGACGTTGGATTGGAAACCAAACCCTATCATAGCTAATGGGGTTCGATTTAAAAACCTGTGAACCTTTTTGGAACCCAATGAAAAACAAATCATCTTTATAGTTTGCCAAAGTACTCTGCACCTCAGGGGTCTTCATAAACTCCTCAGCCAGAGCAAGCGCAGCTGCTGGGTAGACGGCCACGGAGCTGCCAGTAGGAACTGCATCTTCCCACCGTTGCCCACAAAATTTCCAAAAAGGATCCTAAGGGGTAGCAGGACTTAAGAGAAGTAGGGCTGATGATGTTGGAATGAATGTACATCTCGAGTAACAAAACTTACAGGTGTTCCACTTGAATGTGTTTAAGCTGAGGGTCTTCCATGGTGCTGGGGGAGCGGATCTTGGATTCAACCACATTTTCGAAAGCATCCCTCAAAGATTGCCAGAAGGACCCTGAAGGTTCACGGCCTGGCTTGACCCTCCTCGCAAAAGTTGCCTTTGTCTTTCCATTTTTTGGCTTTCTCCCCTTTCGTGTCTTGGCAGCCTTTTTGTTGCTCTTCGAAGATTTCGGCTTCTTTGTGGACTTGGCCTTTGGTGATTTCACTTTCTTCGAGTGCTTGCTTTTCTTTGGGGGTGTAGGTGTTGAAGCCTTCACCTCCTTCGGGGATTTTGCCTTCTTTGGGGATGATGGTGTCTTCTTTGTTCCAGCGGGAGTGGCAACTTTCTTTCCCTGTTTTTTCGGCTCTGGAGTAGAGGTTTCCTTTGGGGCATCTTTCTCCGGGCTATCTTCAATGGCCGCTGCTGGGCGCTTAAGCTTTTGACGGGTTGCCTTCCTGAGACCGATCTGCTTGAGTCGGGCGACGCTCTTGTCCTGGCAACAGATGGAGAGAACAGGGAGGGATACATAAATGATAGATAAGGACATTTCAACCCCTTGATATAATAGAACCAAAGATCCTTACTACACATACTTACTTGACAACATATATATATATATAAACATGTGGAACGTGGGGGCACCAGCCAGAAATCCTCCTCATCATCTTCCATCAGGCCGGCCAAAGTGGGGCTTGCTACATCACCCTGCTTAGGCTGGGATGAGGGAATGTTCCGGGTGGGTGATCCCTCAGCTTGAATTGGACTTGTCGAATCATCTCCACCAGTACATGGAGAGTTGGATGGCTGGCCATCCACAAGGACAGGAGTAGCGGTAGCTGGGGCATCCATGACCTGAGGTGGGGTCCCCAAAACATCACCATCTGTCTGCAAGTACTCGGCCATCTGGGTAGCTGGGTACTGCAAAGTCTCACCATGATCACCGATACCTCAAAACATACAAGATGGTGACGGTCAAAGCAAAACACATGCATGGTAAACTCCAAAAAATGTCCAGGTGTTGAGACAACCCAATGTGTTTAACGGCCATGGCACTGCCCCAAGAAGCCTTGACTTTCTCGGTAGCCAATGCGATCTTGCGTTCTGCCATCTTGATCCTGGGTAGGTGCTGAAAATTGAAAATTGTGTAAAACTGACCTGGGTGTTGATAAACCGATGGATGAATAGTAAAAATCCATTTAGATATATATATATATATATATGTATATATATATATTATGATATAATATATAAATCTATAGTATTATACATGCTATAAATAATCCCTTCCTCCTAATACTAAACGTCCCCCTAATACTAAAAACCGGCATCCATCTCCAATTTCCGAAAATTTCAGTTTGGCCAATTTGACTTTTAATTGATCCCCTTTTAAAAAACAATTTACAAATCAACCTACCATTTGTGGGTTCTCCCCCCTAATACTAAAAACTAGTTCACCCCGGGGTGTTTAGTATTAGGGGGGCCTAGTCCCAATCCCTCACTCCAAGCTGCCTGGCTACTCTAGCAA
>Ga0126342_10013820_pt1 | contig 14277 bp, 18 predicted proteins | sample Cyp1metagenome_FD_92528 | JGI IMG/M metagenome (GOLD analysis project Ga0126342, IMG submission 92528) | Coral microbial communities from Lord Howe Island, Old Settlement Bay, Australia - Cyphastrea 1 metagenome | ecosystem: Host-associated > Invertebrates > Cnidaria > Coral ...
ACAAAAACCTTCCTCGGTGAACGTTGGGTTCTGCCAACTTGTAAGAAGGGCACCTTGGGGACGCCGTTCTGTAGCTACAAAATGGGGCTCCCAACCCCTCGGGTCCAATCTGAACGGGGATGGTTAAGTCATATGTTGAGCCAGGCAAGCCTTGGCAAGTCTTAGCACCTGGGGTCTGAGTTTACATGTTGGATGTGTCCGAAGACACGCTTCGAGTTTTTTCACTTTGACTCCCTCCTGGCACGCTGGACATTGTCTCTCTTGCCTAGGCTCTCGCCTTAGCCTCTTCAGATCTCTTCAGCTATTGTTATGTGGTCTATATTGCCTTGTTATGCCTTGTTCTTCACGATTCATCTGACATAGCGTGTTTTGGAACGGGTGATTTTGCTTGTCCATTTGGTAGCACGACTTGTGAGTCGGTCTATATTGAACACATTCATTCAGCGTGGCCAGTTGCGAACTACTTGTACTGGAAATTGATCAAAGAGCCTCTTAAGGACCGGCATTTGCGCCTTTGATGGATGAAGCGCACTATTTCACACGAGGCAACCTTTGTGAGTGTATTGATCTTTGTTGACTTGGCAGCCAATACTTGCCAGAGACACGTTGGTGCAAGATGGCACTTCTCCAATCTTCTCTGAACGTTTTCTGCGGCTCAGCATGAGCCCTGAAGGCAGAAGCAGCGGTGCATCGACTTCGCGACTTGGGCTTCACTCCGGTGCGCAGAGCTTAAAGTGGAACAAGTGGAACATTGATGAACATGGGCAAAAGGGCACACCATATTCAAAAAAGCATCAAAAAGCCTTCGTTAGGGTCAAGATGACTTTGCCTGGCGTCCAGACACACTCCACTTCATCCTAAAAAACACATTTATTATTCAGAGTAACTTGATGATACATAATGATACTTAATGTACTTCAGTAGTTGGAGAGGATGCGCTTGAAAGACTTTGTCTACTTTTGTCTCATCACAACTGCCTGCATATAGAAGGTCCGGTACCTGCATCATCCTGTCTCGTCAATAGATATGCAGTATATTGCAATGCATGTGTCATTTCTAGTTGCAGAGACCTTGGTCGCAATCATGTGCACATGTAAATTTTCATCTGCAAAAGTTGACATCCGTGAGAACAAGTCGGGATACTTCCCAAGATTTCCGATGCACGGCAGGCCTCAGCCGGGGCTTTACCGAGCCAAGGGGGTCTGAGTCCTCTTGCTGCCACTTGGATGGCATGTCGCACAAAGTCATTCCATATGCCGCATGCGCAATTCATTCCGACTTGGTCATAGGTCCAGAACATGTTGCAAGCCTCTCGCTGCTAGATCCGCTTTTAGAGCCTTTGGGAATTGAGATGAACTAACTATATAATGAGATTGATTTCAGGGAAAGTGACTGAAAGTGATGACTGAATCCATACAGATCATATAGTTTATCTCATTTTATCTCCCCATTTATCATAGTTTATCCATATTTATCCACCATTTTTTTGTTTTGGGATTTTTGGGTTTTGCCCAACGCAGCTTTCTGTGAGATATGTGAGTCTCGAACTTTGCGCCGAGGTTCTTGGGCTTGCCGATGCCAGCTGTTGGCAGCAGGTGACTTTCAAATTCCGTGTCTTGAAAGGGACCAGAATGGACCAGAATGGACCGATTCAAGAGGTGATACTTTCATATACTTTCATTTTTTCATTTTATTTTGATTGACTTTGATTGCGATTGGATTTTTGGGAAGGATTTTGTGTTTGCAGTCCGTTGGATGAAGCGACATAGAAATAAGGCATCTTCTGACATCTTCTGACATCGTTGTACATGTGCTATGGTTCCTGCTATACCTTGTGCTTTTCATCATGATCTGCGGCAATGGTACCAACTTTGACGCAGCTACGAAACCTCTTTCAATGATTGAGATAAAGTCATGAGTGACTTGATGCAAGTACGGTCGCTTCAAGAACCATTTTATTCTTCTACATTCAAGGATTTCCAAAGATCCAATGATCCAAGACTCTGCACCACTGAGAAAGTAGACTCTGAGAGCAGATCCATTCTGTATTTTGGAATATTTTGGATGTATTTGTTTTTTTTTGATATGTTTGGTGTTTTTTGTGTTGCGAATCGTGTAAAGAATATTCTGCTGGAAATCGCCACAGCCAGGTCCGACAGGCCTTTGTCGGGCGCCTGCGGCAATTTCCTCCAGAGCAATTCCCCGAGGAAACCGTCAAATCTCTGAATGATTTGTTATCGTCGACGCCTGTCATGGTCCAATACGCCTTTATCTAAGACAAATCCAACAGACCCCTGGAGCATACCCCAGGCCATTTGAAGAGGGTTTATGAAGATTCCTTGCATGGGAGGGTTGGAGGGACTTGGCTTATGCTCCAAAGGTAAATCACCTTAGATTTTAGGCAAACTTTTATTAGGCAAACAATTCTAAGCATATCCAAAGAATTTGCTGGCTAATCTATTCTGTAAATGAGCAGTGTAGTGCAATTCAGCATATTCAGCAGTCACAAGGCTTTTGATAAAACATGTCCGGATGAAGTGACTCGAGTGACCACACCTGTGGACGCAGAAAGCACAGTTGCACAGCTCAAGAGGAATTTGTGATCATTGTCGACGCGTACAAAATGCTGAAACGGTGCCTCGCCCTTCACCAGCTGTTGGGACAGTGCCCAAATGCTTCATTTTTTTTTGCAAGACCTCCATGAAGAGGGGTGATCAAAGTTGTGACAAACGATGTGACAAAGATGTGAAGCGTTCCATGGCTTTCCCAGGCGTTTTCAAAGTGCACAAGAAGAGGATGCCAATGGCCAAGGCGGCCAAGGCAAGAGGCGAAGGAAGATGGAGGAGCAATTGCTTTTAAATCATGGGCGTTTGAAACGATTCATGTTCATCATTTGCTATCATTCCTCATCATGTTCCTCCCATGTTTGTTCAGAGAGATTTTCAGAGTAGAGGTGCGAAAGTTGAGCAGTTGGCTTATTGCCACACATACTACTGGAGTTCTCACTGGTGTGTTTCGTTTGACAAGCAGCAGTGACTCGAGCAACTAGCCCACAAGGAGCCTGGAGCCAATTGTGCGCCACAGCCTGTCGTCACACTCGACATCATGGATTGTGCAGGAGAAACCGTAATGGTAGTTGGAAAAGTCTTGAGTATATTGTGGTGCAGTAGAGAATCCGGGATTCTATGTACAGTTTCTTGCTGAGATAATATCTGAAGCAAGGAGTGGTCCATGGCTACGCACCAAGACAGCCAAGACAGATTGTGAAAGCCTTAGGGAGAGGATGGGAAGAGACGGGTTTGAGAGGTGTGCGTTTGGGATGCACATGATGCACGCATTGGTAGCTGGCTTTAGCCACTGTTGGGAGCACAGAAAAGGGCAAATGGGGGGACTGCACGAGGCACCTACCGTCCCAGTGCCTGTTAGTGGAGTTGGTGCTGCCCTGAGTAGTGTTCAACAGTTCAAGCTATTTCCATCTATTTCCAGTGGGCTACATCTCAAATTGTTGGTTGCTGATGGTTGCGGTACTTTGTCAAAAGAAGTTTAGTTCGAAAACTTCGGAGTTACGGACGAATGTCCAGGCGCAGTCTTGTCATAATGTCATAATGTCATAATGTCATAATGTCATATTGTCATAATGTCATAATGTCATAATGTCATAATGTCATAACGTCATAATGTCGTCGTCGTCGTCGTCATCATCATCATCATCATGTCAACAACATAGTTAGCAAGAGCCGCTCGCGCGTGGTAGCAGTAGAGGAGACTCACAGTCGGGAGCGTGTGCATGAACGGGTGAAAGCGCTCCCGGGCACAAAACCTTGTGTTTTGTCGGGTAACGCGCATCCAGGGGTCGCCGAAGTAGGGTCTCTGTTTCCGCGGTTGTCGACCTCGATCTGGGAAAGTTGTCGACAAAAAGTGCGCAGGACTGTGGCGAGAGCTCGATTTGCACTTCAAGATGTTAAAAAAATCTGTCAGCCGCGGAGCACTTTTTGGAAGATGGGGTCGGCAAAATGTGCACCAGACTGTAGCGAGAACTCGGTTTGCACTTTAAAATGTTAAAAGTTAAACGGTTTAACAACTGAAGCGTTCGGAGCACTCTTGGAAGATGAGGTCGGCAAAATGTGCGCCAGACTGTCGCGAGAGCTGAATTCACATTTAAAAGTGCAAAAAACTGAAGCGTTTGGACTTCTTTTGGAAGATGAGATTGGCAAAATGTGCGCCATACTGTAGCGAGAACTCGATTTGGACTGGAGGGTGTATATATATATACATACATTTTTTTTTCGGTTTTTCAGCCTGGGGCAGCTTTCCTTGCTATTTGCTGCATTTTGGAGCTAAAATCTGTGTTTTGCTTGCATTTTGGAGCTAGAATCTCCCATTTGCGTGCCCACTTGGCTTTTGGCTTTTGGCTTTGGCTTTTGGCTTTGGCTTCACTTGGCTTCACTTGGCTTATGGCTCATAGCTCATGGCTTTTGGCTTTTGGTTTTGGTGTCACTTGGCTTTGGTTTTGGCCGTTCACTTCACTTGGCTCTTGGCGTTTGTTGGGTTTTGGTATTGTAGTTTGCATACAACATTTCATGTAATACATTGCATATATATATTTCATGCAAACTGCACAAAAACTACAGACATCGAGTATAGGAGCTTGTATGCATGCTGTTGTAAGAAAATAACGAAACCATCACTTAAAAAAACCCAAAGAAACCCTAAACGACACCCTAAAGAAAACTTAAAAGAAACCCTAAAGAAACCCTAAATGAAACCTTAAAAGAAAACCGAAATAAAACCCTAAAGGAACCTTAAATGAAACCCTGAAGAAACCCTAAAAGAAACCCTGAAGAAACCCTAAATGAAACCCTAAATTCAACCTTAAAGAAACCTTAAATGAAACCTTAAAGAGACCCTAAATGACATCCCAAAGAAGCCAAAAACGACACCCTAAAGAAACCCCAAATGAAACCCTAAAGAAGCCCTGAATGAAACGCTAAAGAAACCGTAAATGAAACCGTAAAGAAACCCTAAATGAAACCTCAATGACATCCTAAAGACGCCAAACACGCCACCCTAAAGAAACCCAAACTAAAACCCTAAAGGAACTTTAAATGAAACCCTAAAGAAACCCTAAACGACACCCGAAATGAAACCCCAAAAGAAAACCGAAATGAAACCCTAAAGAAACCCGATATGAAACCCTAAAGAGACCCTAAATGACATACCAAAGAAGCCAAAAACGACACCCTAAAGAAACCCTAAATCACATCATAAAGGCCTAAACGAACCCTAAATGACATCCTAAAGAAGCCAAAAACGTAACCCCAAAGAAACCCTAAAGAAGCCCTGAATGAAACGCTAAAGAAACCCTAAACGACACCCTAAAGAAACCTCAATGAAACCCTAAAGAAACCCTAAATGAAACCCTAAAGAAACCTTAAAAGAAACCCTAAACGACATTATATAAAGAAACCCTCAATGAAACCCTATAGAAGCCCTAAATGAAACCCTAAACCCTCAGGAACCTTAGAAGAAACCCTAAAGAATCATTGAAATCACGGAAAGATCATTGAAGACGATCAAGAAAGCGATGAAAACCATCCAGACATCGTTGAACATCATGGGAAAATGGGTGAAAACTAAAATGTTGCAATTATCGTGCAAATTTACGATTTTAGCTACCCAAATTTGCGACTTCAGCTCCGAAATGCTGCAGATAGCATACAAAATGAAGGATTTTAGTTCAAAAACGCAGCAAATAGCACGCAAATCAAAGATATTTTAGCCCCAAAATGCAGCAAATAGCCCGCAAATCAGAGATTTTGGCTCCAAAATCGCAGCAAATGGCACGCGAATCAGAGATTTTAGCCCCAAAATGTGGCAAATGGCAAGGAAAACTGCCCCAGACTGCTGAACACAAACAAATCCTAAACAACACAAAAAAAATCCAATAAAAATCATCACCCATTTAGATTTCCAAATCGCAAAAACTGCATGGATCGGCCCATTTTTGCAAGATGAAGTTGGCGACATGCGCACGAGACTGTAGCGAGACCTTGGTTTGAATTTCAATGAATTTGCGTTGTGCTGCGAAATCGCAAACAAACTGCAGGGTTCAAGGCGCTTTTGGAAGATGAAGTTGTCAAAATGTGCACGCGACAGTAGCGAGAGCTCGATTTGCATGTCAAAACTGAAAGAAGATGAAGTCGGCAAAATTCATGCATTCATTGTTTGCTTGGTTCGTTGATTCACTGAATATTTGATTCATTGAGCCATTGATTCATTGCTTCGTCGATTAAATGATTCATAGGTTCATTGGTTCATTGGTTCATTCCACTACAGTCCAGTCCATTCCATTCCATTTCCATGCCCATTCCCATTCCATTTCATTTCATTTCCACTCCATTTCCATTTCCATTTCCCTTTCCATTTCCCTTTCCATTTCCACCCCATTCCCATTCCCATTCCATTTCATTTCCACCCCATTTCCATTTCCATTTCCATTCCCATTTCCATTCCCATTCCCATTCCATGTCATTTCCACTCCATTTCCATGTCCATTTCCATTTCCATTCCATTTCATTCCCACCCCATTTCTATTTCCATTTCTATTTCCATTCCCATTCCCATTCCATTTCATTTCCACTCCATTTCCATTTCCATTTCCATTCCCATTCCCATTCCCATTCCATTTCATTTCCACCCCATTTCCATTTCCATTTCAATTCCCATTCCCATTCCCATTCCCACTCCATGTCATTTCCATTTCCATGGCCATTTCCATTCCCATTCCCATTCCCACTCCATGTCATTTCCATTTCCATTTCCATTCCCATTCCATTTCATTCCCACCCCATTTCCATTTCCATTTCCATTTCCATTCCCGTTCCCATTCCCATTCCATTTCATTTCCACTCCATTTCCATTGCCATTCCCATTCCCATTCCATTTCATTTCCACCCCATTTCCATTTCCATTTCCATTTCCATTTCCATTTCCATTCCCACTCCACGTCATTTCCACTCCATTTCCATTATCATTCCCATTTCCATTCCCATTCCCATTCCGATTCCATGTCATTTCCACTCCATTTCCATTTCCTTTCCAGTCCATTCCATTCACTCCTCTTTTAGTTGACTCATTGATTGCTTCATGGGCTCATTGATTATTTGATTCACTGATTCAGTGATTCACTGGCTCATTGATTCACCATTGATTTGTTGATTCATTGACTCACTGGATCGTTCAATCATTGATTCACTGATTCATTGGTTCATTCAGTCGGTGAAGCATTGATTCATTGATTTGTTGCTTCACGTTTCATTGATTCGTTGACTTGTTGAATCATTGGTTCATTGATTCTGCAATTCACTGGTTCATTGTTTTGTTGATTTGTTGATTCAGCGATCGGGTGACTCATTGGTTCGTTGAATCCTTAATTCATTGGTTCATTCAGTGACCTGTGCATGGATTTTTTCATTTCTTTTTTCATCTCAACAGCCATTTGGCCATTCGTTGATGCACCTCACAACTTCAACACCTCATTGCTTCTGCCCCGGCGCGTGCCGGGCACTATCTGGTAGCTTTCTATGTACCTGAAATAGTGAGATCCGTGAGTTGCACATACTTCGATAATGTCCAGGCATTGGCCAAGTTGTGAACACCAACGTGCCTGCGGCCTCAACAGGCCGGCTTACACATTTTTGCCAAGAACTTGGATCAAAAGAATTTGGGGGATATGTCATGATCTGTTTCTATCATCTCAGGCTAAATCTAGCCTCTATAGCCTCTGTGGACCTTTATCGCCCCTATGGCCCCTATGGGTCCTGGTTTTTAGACCTGCTCGTGCTTTTGTGCTTGGAAACCCAGCTTGCCTTTGTACCAAATTTAGATTTTGGTGTTTCGCTGACAATGCATGGAATAGACGAAATGCCCTGAAAGGTTTTTTTGTGCGTGGCGACTTGAGCATTGAAAACAATTGAATACTTCAGAACGATAAAAGGAGGTGCATGGAGGTGCACAAGGTGCACAACACAAGACAAGTCCCATGTTCACCGTGGAACATCGCTGAACACCGCTACAGGAGCAATGTGCACTCATTGAGAGCAGTTCACTTGCACATTGGCAGCAGATCCCGGGGCCAAAATCACTGGAGCTGGAAGCAACTGACAGTGTTTTCACTGACATGGTCCCTACGTTCCAAGTATTTTGCAGTCAAGTCTGTTATTTGTCGATGTGACAGTGTGAATGATTGTGAACGGTTTGCACCATGTATATATATATTCGTTATATAGTTATATATATATTTTCGTTATATATTTAATTTATATATATACATATAAAATAAACTATTTTGTTGTCATTGTTGCTAGTGTTGTTTTGTTCCCCATCTTTGACGTGTGAAAACATGTGGAGAGATTTGAAAAGGGACCTGTCAGCGGAGCTTCCAGCCCGGCACCGGAGTTGGAACTGACTGCAAAGCGTTGCAAACGCGTTCCCTGTCAGTCCCGGAGCGAAAAGTAGCGAAGCCATGCTGAGTTTTGTGATTTTTGTGGATCTACAGCCGACAGCTGTGTGCACTGCATTTCAAGCCTGGCATGCTATGGCCTTCTCCACGGCTTCAGCTGCGTTGCGAATCTCAAGGGCATGCCAAGCGTGATCCTTGAATCACCTCGGAGCGCAACAAGACGCAAAATCAGCGCGCGACGTGAGAATTGCAGTGTTTTATGAAGGGACAACAAATTTGACAAATGACAACAAAGCCCAGTGTCTTCTTTTGCCAGATTGTATTCATGATCTTGGATAGTTGTTAGATATTCTTTTGACATCTTTTGACTGTTCCTGAGGTGACGATAAATAAATATATATATATTTGATCAATCGATAAATCTCTAAACTTGGAATTTGATCATTGGTCTTTGAGAGGTGCTGGCCCCCATTGCCTTTGCTAGTTCTGTTCTGCAAATGTGTGCTCAGAGCAAGTGGTGCTGGGCTTTCCCTAATTGCTGTAAATTGCCGAATCCAGAGCAGGCAGGCCGCAAAGTCGCTTAACATGATGTTTCAATATGTTGCAGTATGTTTTAACATGTTTTAACTGTTTTTTTACACAAGACCATCAGCGCTGTCAGCGCTGTGCGCAAGGTATCCGTGACGACAGTCTTTGAAGTTTTCATTTTCATTCTGTGGAGGTGCCATGAGCCAACTTAGTCCGGCTGCCGAACCTTTCTCCAATCTGGCAGGCAGTGTGCTGATCGGGGCTGCCCTATCCGAAACAACTTCTCATTTTGCATGTGTGGTGGAATGCTTTTTCAAAATGAGAGATTACCAGGTTGAACACGATCTGGAAGCTGTAGAAACTGAATATCAGCGACAGTTTCCGAGATGTCTCCCTGAAGGATCGCAAGCTGACTCTGGACCAGACTGGGTGGCAGGACCTTGGAAGGACTCCATCCGAAGCCACTCGGGATAATGTCACTGGTTGAACGACTGGGAACATGAAAACACAGTAATAGCATGTAATCGCAATGTTGATGACACTAAGATATTGATATATATATATACATAATTGATGACATTAGTCAATTATATTACTTATTCAGTTATGACATATATATATATATATATGTATACACATAAATAAATAATTAAATAAATAAATAAATAAATGAATAAATAAATCAATAAATAACTCAATAAATAAATAAACATATATATATATATATATCAAAATTGATCAATGCACACCGACACTCCATCTAATACAACAGCCTATCTGTATTTCTATCTCTGCACATCTCGCTCCCTTGCACAGACAATCAGAAATAGAGACACACACAGAGGCACACATACAGCATTGGATCGTTGGAGGAGGGAACTGCCGATGGCGCTGCACTCCATCTGAATGCGCAGTATCAAGCGGCTGTGACCTGAGAATGTTTTTTTTTCCCCGGGCGCAACTTGCCCACTACTTCCATTGGTTAAAAGATGTTAGCGCATTGTTTAAAATGATCAGTGCAGGACCTGGGCGAATTTTATGGTGGCCGCCTGTCTGCTCAGCATGACTTGTGCCTCTGAGGAAATCGCCTCAAAGTGTGCCACTGAACTGGCGGCCTACTTTCAGCAAAACTGGCCTGTGTTTCCTCCTGCAGATACATGCTCATCCATCGCAGGAGGCAACATATTCATGCTGGATGCAATCCGACAGCAACAGCTCACACCAATTACACGGATGTTTTGTGCTGCCAAAAGACCAATATGTTGCGCAGAGAGATGTGTTTTGGGCGCGATACAGAGTGTGGAGTCCAGTGGAGCTAGAGTTGCTCAATGTTGCTCATATATAGGTCTTGTTTCTACGGTCTTTCAGACAATCTGCCAGGTCATTGTGGGGTACTGTGATCCATTTGCAACACAAGGCCAAGTGTAGGACAGCCAAAAAGGGAGATGGCATAGATGCCTTGCGGATCCTTGCGGGCTTATTGTGGCTCAAATTCTGATGCTTAGGGACTTAGGGGCTGTCTGCTTTATTCTGAGTCACGAGCTGTCAAGTTTGGACACAGCCCATTCACTCAACAATTTCTTGGTTGTGCAAGCTGAAATAGGATCACTTTATTCAACTTTATCATCTTTATTCCAAACTTATCAAATTTTCAGCAGAAGGATGACTTTGAAATACCTCTAGCCGACTCTAGCCGACTCCAGTCCACGTCTTGCTCCAGGTCCAAGAGTTGGAGGATTGGAAGAAGAAAGCTTTGGAAGATGTTCGCAAGCTTCGGTGCCTGTGCCTAATTGTTATGTGAAGATCAGGTACATCAGCTCATCATCAGACTCAAAATCAGACCAGGCATATCTAGGCATATTCATTTGAATTACTACATCAGGAGGATCGGTCAACGAAGGCGAAACAAGCACATGGGTGAACTTGTGAACGCTCACAGGGATGAGCACAAGACCCTTCGGCGCAAAGTGATGGGCGACGAGCCTGTGGAGTTGGGAACCCAAACTGAGCTTCAGAATGAACATGATTTGTGCCGAAGAAATTGTAGCTGTCGCATGCTGTCGCTCTGAAAATCATGACATGACACATCACTTCTTGTTGAAGCATGCTAACTATGACATAGCCGTGTCCATAGCACCCGCGACTTTTGTCACTAAGGCATGTGCGCTCAAATGTGCGAGCCAAGACCATGCCCCCTCAGCACGCCTCCTCCGTCAGATGTAGACATGGCAAGAACAGACGTTCGACAATTTTTGGAAAGCTGTTGAAGAAAGTTCATGACATTTTCAACTTTTCAAGACTTTTGCAGACCCGTATTTGCAATAGCTTTCCTTAGGCTTCCTATCTGGCCATTTGTCTCCAATGTTTCTTTGGTTCAAAGCTGTGAGACAGTCAGCTGTGGACATCCATGTTTGGGCCTTCTCGTGCTTCACCCAGAAGCAAAAAGGATAAAACCATGATTGGATCAAGACAAACGCGCTGCTTAATTAATTTGATGCAAGAACCCCCGCCCGTTGAGCTTTTTTCCAGCTCCATGGACGAAACTAACAGATTTGCACGGAGCCTCACATTCAATCTCGTCGCTCACAGTTGACACATGAGAATGATTTTGAGTTGGGACGGTTGGGATCTGATTACGACTTGTCGGAGAACCCTTCGCCATGGCTGCTCTATGGCGAGCTTTGCCAGCGGCTTGCACGGCGTCCGTCACTGCCCTTCACAAAGGATTGCAAGATACCTCACCAGAAAGCTGAGCACTTTGATTCAGAATTATCATGAATTATCCTTTGCCTTGTCCCAGGTGCTACACAGCAAGAGCTTTTGCAGAGCCGATTCAGAGAAGGACATGCAGAGGGGATGGAGATCAGCGTGCTCTTGATACAGCAGACGTTTGCTAGTCTTGACCGGGCCTTGACCGCGTCTTGACCAAGTCTTGACCGAGTCTTGACCGATTGATTGGGCGAACTTTAGTACTCAGGACAAATGGTCCCCTCGAATAACCTGCTTTGGTGAGGCCATGCTGTGGTGGCCTTGGTGCGTTTTGGCAAGGCTTCAAATTGCAGAAATGACAAGTAGATACAAGTAGTACAAAATGATACAACAACATTTATAGAGTATTTAAATGTATTTAGAATGTTTGCAAAACTGTTTGCAGAGATTTGTCGAGTAGAAGGTATCACTGCATGTGAGAGTGCGAGGCGCTATGTGCCCGATCCCCATGGCGGTGAGGATAGTCCCTTTGCTGCCAAGTCTGGTGCTCAGAATGCTTGGAAGGCTATTTCGACCGCTTGGCCTTTTATCATGCTGAACCATAGGCAACATCAACTGGGAAGAAGAAACAAAATGAAATCACTGTATTTTTCTATACTGGGGTATCTATATCAGGTCACCATCAGTACTACCTGTTACTTGTGCTTTAAGAGCTTTCTCCATCCAGCATGTACTCTGATTTCTCACCAGGTGGCTGCGGAGTGTGGGGGGTCCAGGGCTGAATTCTTTGACGCCATATTCAACATCATCACCTTGTGTCCTCGAATGTAATTCAACTAATTCTCGACCCAGTAGGGCACCGTGGAGTCCGATCGAAATCATAGATGAGCACAGAAGACAGACAAACAGACAGACAGACAGACAGACCGACCGACGGACGGACGGACGGACAGACAGACAGACAGAGAGCTGTGATTCCAAGGCGCAGAGCTGAATATCACGGTTGCCTTATCGCGCCTGGGTCGAGAGCTTGACCTGAGACCTAAGGTAACACAGAGCAGGAGAAAGAAATGAACATATGAAATAAACTGGTACATCTGGGTACACCATGGCCGTACAATCTCTTCTGAAACTGGGAGCCTTTGGAACTTTAGTGTGGTTTAATGTGTAGATCTATGTATGCATCTATGCATAGTCTATGCATGTGTGTATACAATATAAATATAAATAAATAAATATATATATATATGGTGCAGCGTTGGTCACCCCCCTCCCTCCCCCCACCAATGGGTATGGGTGTACAGTATCGTCTGGTTCTTCTGGTCCCCCCTCCCCCCTGTGGCCTGTGGTGGTCCCCCCCCCTGTGGCCTGTGGTGGTGGTATGTATGTATGTATGTAATGTAATGTAATGTAATGGTATGGTATGGTATGGTATGGTATGGTATGGTATGTATGTAATGTATGTAATGTATGTAATGTATGTAATGTATGTATGTATGTATGTATGTAATGTAATGTAATGTAATGTAATGTAATGTATGTATGTATGTATGTAATGAATGTATGTATGTATGTAATGAATGTATGTATGTATGTATGTATGTAATGAATGTATGTATGTATGTATGTAATGAATGTATGTATGTATGTAATGAATGTATGTATGTATGTATTGTAATGTAATGTAATGTAATGTATTGTAATGTAATGTAATGTAATGTATGTATGTATGTATGTATGTGTGTGTATGTATGTATGGTATCGCATGGCATGGCATGGTATGGTATGGTATGTTATGTTATGTTATGCAATGTATGTTATGTTGTGTTATGTATGTATGTATGTATGCATGTATGTATGGTATGGTATGGCATGGTATGGTATGGCATGGCATGGTATGGCATGGTATGGTATGGTATGGTATGTTATGTATGTATGCATGTAATGTATGCATGTAATGTATGCATGTGATGTATGCATGTAATCTATGCATGTAATGTATGCATGTAATCTATGCATGTAATGTATGTATGTAGTGTATGTATGTAATGTATGTATGTAATGATGTATGTAGTGTATGTATGTAATGTATGTATGTAATGTATGTATGTAATGTATGTAATGTATGTAATGTATGTAATGTATGTAATGTATGTAATGTATGCAATGTATGCCATGTATGCAATGTATGTAATGTATGTAATGTATGAATGCAATGTATGTATGTAATGTATCTATGTAATGTATGTAATGCATTTAATGTATGTAATGCATTTGATGTATGTAATGTGTGTAATGTATGTAATGTATGTAATGTATGTAATGTATGTAATGTATGTAATGAATGTAATGAATGTAATGAATGTAATGAATGTAATGTATGTAATGTATGTAATGAATGTAATGAATGTAATGAATGTAATGAATGTAATGTATGCAATGTATGTAACGTATGCAATGTATGCAATGTATGCAATGTATGTAATGTATGTAATGTATGTAGTGTATGTAATGTATGTAGTGTATGTAGTGTATGTAATGTATGTAATGTATGTAATGTATGTAATGTATGTAATGTA
>Ga0126342_10013821_pt1 | contig 14277 bp, 13 predicted proteins | sample Cyp1metagenome_FD_92528 | JGI IMG/M metagenome (GOLD analysis project Ga0126342, IMG submission 92528) | Coral microbial communities from Lord Howe Island, Old Settlement Bay, Australia - Cyphastrea 1 metagenome | ecosystem: Host-associated > Invertebrates > Cnidaria > Coral ...
AGCTCACCGTACGCCACCGTTGTTTCTTTAGATAAACATATATATAAAAATATATATATATATATATATACAAATATATATATATATATACAAATATATATATATATACAAATATAAATATAAATAAAAATATATATATATATTTATATATATATATTTACAAATACAAATAAATAAATATATATATTACAAATTTATATATATATATTTATTTATTTACAAATATTTATATATATATATATATCGTTAATTATTTCCCCCGCTGTGCCGAGGGTTGTGGACCAAGCTTTGTGGGAATATCTTAGCCCAACAAATTTCCAACACTCACTTGGGAACATCTAAAATTATCATCGGTAAGCCCATGATGAGCCATGGTGCAGGGCAGACCACATTTCTGAAAAAAAATCCAGAAAATGTTGGAAAGATCCACGCTTCAAACAACTGTAGTTTTTTTTTCTGATGGCACGTCGTTCGTCCTTGGCTGGCTTATGTACACATGACTTGGCCAAAGAGAAGTTGTGGCTCTCGTTGGGGCCCCTGGAGTTTGAAGTTTGGTCGCACTGTCGAATCCCAAGCAATATGAACTTTCACAGGGATGCTGTAAATCTACAGGTGACAAATCTTGTGAAATAGGTTTAAGGAGTCACCAAAGTCATAGTTTACCATGTCGATAAGGGACATCACAATTATAAAACTAATGTTTTTATACAATGTTTGAAAGGTATATATACCCTATATCATCAGAAAATCCTTCATGAACATAGAGATGGTGTAAAGGTTTGATCCCAAACCCTTCATTACTCAAGTTGGGGCCCCATCCATACGTTGCCACAAAGCCATGGGTTCACACCGCATTTTTTCAGGGCATGGAAATGTCGAAACACTTGTTTTGAAACATGAACTATCATCCCGGGATGAGAACAAACAATGTTATTGATGCATGCCCCTTCACATGTACGTTAACACGAACATCCAGACAGCTCCATGTGGCATCGCAGCCAGCTGCAAAGGCTAGCTCTCAAGAGGCAAAGTCCTTGGATCCGAAGCAGGTGCGCTGACTGTGGTGGGCAAGGGTTTCGATCAGGACAATTAAGATAGTACGGGGTTAACCTAATGTGCGCTGAGGGGTGCGAACGTGTATGCCCAGAAAAAAAAATGCAGGCCATTTGAGTTCAATCTTTTTGGGAAGCTGTTGCGTCCCGCTTGCCCCGGCCATGGCAGTGGTTGCGCCAGCGTTGCTGGAGAACCCCCGGGATGGTTGGAAGTCAGTGCGAGCTTTGACTCGAAACTTCGTAAACTTTTTGGGAGATATTTTTGGTCAGCGTCATAATGTATTAGGGCTTCAAATAACATTGATCTGTGCGGTGTTAAAAAAGGGATAGCAAATTCTATATGTGTTGCTTTGGGAGCTCCATTGGATTCAGGTCATGGCAAAGTTTCATGGGGTTTCGACCAGGTAGTACCTTGGTTCTAGAGATAAAGCAACAGAGTTTTGTTTCCCCCGAAGTTTCCACCCATGTTACTGGAGATTTTGGTTCAGTTAAGTTTTGGGGTTCATGACAAACCAAATTTGCGGTCACTGGGTGTTGGTAGGGGCTATTGCTTTAACCTGCAGGATTCCCTAGCTCAGAACATTCTCAACCAGATCCCTGCGAATGCCAAGAACCTCATTAAGCTTGATAGCTTGGCCGGTGCACATGTGGTTGTTCTAGCTGACTGTGACGGTGTGCAGCGTCCTACTTACAAGGACCTGGGTTTTGTTTTTTTCCCAGCCACAAGAAAGGACAAGTATATAAACATTGCTCTACTGCATTTCCCCAACCACAAGAAATACCACATAGATTCAGTGCTGCATCCTGGTGTTTATAAAGATGATCCCCATTTCCCACAAAGTATTGAAGGACATTGCCACCAACATGGTGTGGCTTCAGCCCCTATGCGTTGCAATTCCCGACAAGATACCCTCCGGGTTCTTTATGTGTGACGTTCTGTTGCGCCTTGACTACCTCTTAGAGGGCAAGTTGCTCATGGTCACCAAGCCCGACAACTACCAGGGGAGGGAACCTTGGACGACTCAGGAGGAGAAGGTTGAGTTGGCGCGGCAGGAAACAGGACGCCTGAAGCGCTTGCTAGGCGCACTGCGATACCTTTGGCGCAATGGACCCTTGTAATATTCTTTATGGGTAGTTGTGGCAGTGTGACATTTCATATCTTCCATGATTGTGTACAGAATTTATATGATTTTTATTTGTTGAATGGTTGCTGTACAGAATTTGATTTTGTTTATTTTGACTGTGCAAGGACCTGGAAGTCATGATCAGCGGGTTGCAGACTTGAAAGCCTTACTAAAGCCCAGCCCAAGCGCACTCGTTTCTGGATTGCAGTCCCATATTTTCACTGAATGGTTTACTGGTTTCTTGTGAGAAAATGCGGTCTATACAACCTGTTTTATGAAACCACTAGGCCCTAGTGAATTCTGAGGCTCGCAGGCAGTCAGCAGAGACCCAGGATGATGAAGACAGCGATGAACCCCAAAGAACAGATCATGATGAAGAGTCCGAATCAGAACATGAAGATGATGACCCGTCCGAACATGATGAACAGCCAGAGGTGGTCCAGTCCAAGCGGGGCATCCGTCCCTTGTGTGAGATCGACCCGCCGAGTGACATGTCGTCCCATGAAGAAGGTGAGGAAGAAGCGCAGAGCAGTGACGAGGAGACTGATGCTAACACTCCTATTACGATATGGGTTGATGAAAGCCCCCTATATACCATGTTTCAAAACCTTATAGGACCCAATTGTGGATGACGGTGACAAGGTGCATTTGAGCCAGCAATCTTCCAATTCCCACCTTGACTCAGAGACTTGGGAGCTCCCTGGCCGATCCCCATCCCCATCGCCTGTGCATTCGACAGACTACAAAGGTTCCCCACCGTACAGCTCTGACGATGAGAGTGAAGAGGACAGGGTTGGATTTTGCATCTTGAAATTTATTTGATTTGTTATGCTATAAAGTGTTTCGACAGCGGTTTGTAGGATTGCACAGGCGGCAATGTTGGAGCAGCTTGACTGCTTATGGACAAATGCTCCTTATTTATATTCAGGTGTTTGAATGTGTTTGAAAAAGGTTTAAGTATATATCTAAGGAACATGCTGTGCGAGAAGCCTTGGGAATGATTTGGGGTGATACTTCTCGTGCAAAAAAGCCTCCAACGCAGAGCAACTTGAAATTGGACCCTTTGCCACCGCCAAAGTGCTTTGGAGCAATTACCCAGCATCTATCCAACAGCCCTGCGCCTTATGTTGGTCTGCAGGTGCATGTCTTTAATATCTGGATGCAAACAATTTTTGAAAGTTCAAAAGAAAAATGTATATCTGAGAAGATATGTGAGTAGCAAAATGTATATCTACATCCACAAGCCCCAACCTTGGACAGGCTTTGAACATTTTGAAACCCAAATGTAGAGGTAGAACCATAGATATGATATGCGTTATATAACTATTTGTTGAACTGAAAACCTTCAAACTTAAGACCCCACAAGCCTGCCACACCCCTTCCAGGTCAAAGCTTCGTCCGGTGTGAAGCGCAAGGCAAAGGCGAAGTCCAAGAATGCGTCCTTCCGTCGCACCGGCAAGAAGGCCAAGAAGGCCAAGAAGACCCATGTGGATGTGGATGATGCCCAGGACACAGCTCCCCCAGAGGCGCAACATTTAAAAACAACATGTCCAAATAACCACATACTGGGAGTACCACTACTAAGAAGAACCACGTACTGTCCCTCTTTGTAAAGAACAACATTGCGCCTTTGTTTGCCAGTATCATAAGCTGTTCAATGTCCAGTCCAGTGTTTATACCATGGTTTGCACCTACATAGTTTAATTAAGATTTCATTCATGTACACATGGAAGCATGATGGGGCATTTATCCCACAGCCATGCAAACCATTCCCGCAGACCTATGGTGAGTATTCCCTCGATGGCATCCCAGTGAAAGCACGACCACAGCAAGATCGAGTGAACCGGGGAAATCACAGCTACACCGTTTCGGTGGACGTGCCCAATGCCGATGGGGAACTTGAGCAGGTTTTGATTGATGTCCTTCTTCGTCAGAAGGCATATTTTATCAAAAAATGCCCTGGCGAGGGAAAGAAGGGTCAGGTAAGTTGGAAGAAAAACGGTGGGCCGGGAAACGCATGGGTCACCGCACTTGAGCAAGCCCGTGCTGGCGGTGCGTGATGATCAGTAACGGCTTTGAACATGTTGAGTTTTGACACACGGTGAAAACACCGATGGAAATGTCTCATAGTTTCGGAGTAGGATGTTTGTTTGGGGAAGGTGCATTCGAAGCCTACGAAAGCACACCAACCCTTGCTGCTGTATCTGTTTGTGAGTTCTCAAGGGGTGAAACTCTGTAGCAAACCTAGAAATATGGTCTGAAGGGTTGAACGTGCCTGGAGGGGCAACATGCGATGCTGAGAAAAAAGAGTTTGGCCATTTGTGGGAACTGACAGAGTCCCATGTTCATATACATCTTGTATAATAATGTATACGGTTGTGTTTCAACTTATTGACCCACCGAATCATAGAAACAGGGTTTCCAGCGCACCGGAATAGCCAACAAGAGCTTCAAAGTTTCAAAGCGTCACACGAATCCCAACTCCCAATACACCTTTATTGTGGAATGGCTCCCCTATGAATGATGATGAACCCCAAAAGCGTGCTACTGGTGGAAGTTGATCCCAACTCTCTGGATTTGATGGGGGCGATTCACATGGAATGAGGGGATGCATTCTCATCAGGGGTTTACTCATATCAAGTCTTGTGCCGATCAATCCCAATTCTCTTTCTTTTTAATTTGCAAAACTTTTTGCATCCTTAAAATGATTTTCAGCCCCAAGAGTTTTGATCCACCTGGCCATCCCTTTTGGCTGTCGGGGTCCTGCGTCTCTTTCCAATTGGCAACCTTTCCTCGGCCAGGTCAGAAATAAAGACACAAGAGAAAGATGCCAAGGCAGCGCTTGGCCAGCAGTGGTGGTGGTTCAACCAAATGTTGCCAGTTTATAGAATGTTGCAAATGCTAGGACAAATCTTTGGACATGTCAACTACAATACTTAAGTCAGGACACAATGGCAAAGAATCAGCAAATCAACAATAGCTTTTTCTGATCAAAGTTTGGGCACAGGTCCCAAGTTACCAGTGTTATCCAATGGGGAAAGGGCGGAATCTTTCAAAGCGAGCTGCCTTCCGTGCCAGCGCAGCTCACATGGCCAGCTTCGAGGGAAAGAAGCCTGGGAAAAGTTTCAGGGGTCGGCAGGAGACAACCATCTTAGCAGGACTTCGAGCCCTCAAAGCACCTGCTGTTTCCTAGCTTCTATGGTGGAGTTCTTGCCCCCAAACTGGTGAACGTTTGATGGAGCTATTCATTCAAAATGGATAGGGTTAGCAACACCCACATTTCATTTATCTTGATAAAGCCATTGTATATGTATATAAAAGCGATATGATATAATTTACAGATCTGAATTGAGACATTCCCATATACAAATGTCGGCCCTTGCAAGGTAATTGGGGTGCTTGTGACGCTCCTTTTCGCCCAGAAGGATCTTCCCTTTGGTCCAAATGTTTCTTTGGATCATGTGGAGGCTTTCGCCGGTGAGCACAGTGTGACAATTGGTGAGATGGAGGACAGTAGTATCCCACAACTTGTTCAATTTGGTATCTTTAAAAAAAACTTCACCTTCACCTTATAAGGGAAAACAGTTGGGGGCATGGGATCAGAACTAAAGCCAGCATCCTATTTGGCGGATATGATTTCTTGGGAAACCAATGAATGCATATATATATATGTATTATATAGCAACTCCCATTCTGTGATAATTTGTTTCCGAGGTTCATTATCATAGTTTCATATCATGGGTTGTTATCTGGATCCAAATAGGAAAAGCGACGTGCAGTGGGGATGGACATCTCTGTCTCTAACGAGCTCGACATTACATCTACCACTGGGTTCCTTCAACATCTTTACCAAGTTTGCAAGCTGGATCCCAAAAGAGGTGCTGGCTTCCTCGCCGCTCCAGTCTGCTCTTCATTTGTTTTTGTGAACCTTGCCGATCATAACTAATAAACACACCTCTGTTCCAAATAAAAAGTGTTTTCTCACCTAGGTTTTGGAAAACCCTCAAAAATCCCAAGACATCCCAGCCACAGCCGAGCCGGCGCCAAGGAGCAGAGGAACGACACACAGATCGCACCTGAGGCCATGGGGCCACACGGCGTACAGCAGTGTGAGGATGGGCAATTTGATTGCCAATAGAACGCTCATACTGTTATATGTATGTGCGGCGTTGCAGGTGTGGTGGCTTTTAGAGCAACCGAAAGGAAGCCTGATGCAGGAACTTCCGTCATTTCAGATGTTCATGAAACAAGTCAGGACGTACCGCCATTATATGTGCATGGAGCATTATGGAGGTGCTACGCAGAAGCCAACATGGCTTTACTCTGGAACCCATGATTGTTTGGAACAGTTGCAAGTTTTGCTTGTTTCAATTTGTATGCCACCAAAAAAGAGGTGCCATATTTTGTTGAGGCACACGTATTGATTTTAATAGTTTGGGGATTCCATTAGATCAGGAAAGGATACCATAGTTTCACATGGCGTTTTAATTTTACTGTAGATGCCACCCTTCAATTTTCAAGAAACACCTGACTATCCCAAAAAACAACTGTGCTTGGATGCATCGGTTCTAACATCTGTGCTTGGTGGTGCAATTTGGGCTAAAGGCTGTCCATATACAGAATCCATGTACATTTAGAACAAACCAGGAAAATATTTACATATACATACATGAATACCTCCAAGGCCAACCCAAAAGAGGGATCCCCTTTCTGAAAATTTGGTTTTGATCCGATCCCTTTCAGGTATGATTTATGATTTGCATGGCAAGAAATTTCATATAATATATATAATGGGGGTTGCCGTCCATGTCCGGCCAATAAGGAAGGAAGGAGATTGAGGACCTGGCGCTGCACAAGCCACACCCAAGCCAGCTGCCAAAGCATGAGGATCCCAAGGAGATGGTCTGCCATTACCTTGACGGGCAAGGGCGTGCCCGAATTAAAGGTGGGAAAGACCTTAAAGGATCGCAAGCCTACCCCAGGTGGCTCCTTGTTCTGTTTGGGGGACCAAAGCATTGTCTAGTTGATGGTAGTTATATTGTCCAGCAAATTATAGATAATTGTTTGGGGCCAGTCGGGTTTAAATCAGCAATGAGCTCGAGACACACACACACATACATACATACACATATATACCCCAGAGAGATACATGTACACTTACAGGCACAAATATACATACATTTGTATAAACTTATCGTTGTATATGTCATATTGATGTACAAATACATTTACAAAAACATTCACAGACACATGCAGATACAAAATGCACATATGCATACATATACATTTATGTATACATATACATGTATGTAAACATTTACATATGTATACATATAATATAGATGTACACATTCATCAATGTACATATGCATATACATATAATATACATATGTAAAAAACATTCACATATACACATGCATACACATACATACACATATACTTAACCCATATTGATCTAAATAAACCTGTATTTGTATATGTAGACTTTGTCTTTGGCAGTATGAAAATAGATGGTTACATACCCCCATCTACAAATATGCAAATATCATCGCACAAAAGTGACCTGGAGCCTTTTTTTAGCCACCCAAAAAAGGTTACAGGGTCACTTGTTGAAATTGGCTTCACATGTCCTCTGGGTCTTCCAGCCATCATTGCAGTGCACTGCTGATTGCTCCTCAGGTTTGGCCGCAGCTTGGCCCGTTTGAGAACCCAGTACCGTGACCGGATTGCAAAGGATGCTCGAAAGACAATCAAGAAGAACATCAAAGAGCATTTAACCGGGGCCCCTGGTGACTTTAAAACCAGCATGAAATGGATCCGATGGGCCGACCTTGGACCTGTGCTTGAAAGCTTCACCGTGTGTGGGGCATGAGTACATAGCATTCAAAATTTGACTTAATTACTTTTGGCGTCAGTGATGCACACGCCTTTCTCTGGACTTTGGGGTATGCCAGCTTGCGAAGAGCGAACTGCCAAAAGGTTTGCTATCACATGATCGCATTTTACACAAGTTGGATCTGGAACCACCATTCCAGCATTTAGAAACATTTGGCTGTCATAATGGGGTTCCTATCTAAGAAAAGTACCAAAAGGTCGTCAATTGTCTATCCAAGCATTTCCCATTGAATGCATGACTCTGGGACCTTTGCAGCCCTAGCTTTCATGTCTTGAACCCCCAGACCGGCTGCCACAGGCTTGTCCTTCAAAGAGCTTTCGGGAAGGAAGCGAAAGGTGCCTTCCCACCTCAGCCATGCAGCCACTGGGAACTGGGGAGAGTGTTTTTTGACTTTTGGGAGGTCTCGCCAGGTTTTGGCTGAGAGATCAATTTACAAATTGTAAATTTTGGGACTGCTATATCTGGCGCATTTTTTCCTTTTTTTTTGTTTTTTTCCAAAACAGATCCAAATTCAGCCGAGACCTGGAGAGAACTCAGCCGAGACTTGGAGAGAACAGCCGAGACCTGGAGATCAAATTAAAAACATAGATTCAGACCATTTCCCAAATCAATCTTCAGCGCTGTAAACCTTACTTTACATTTCAGCTATCACCGGGAGGATCTATTTCCATTCCATGCATGGTTCACAAGTGAATATGCCTTATTGAAGCTATTTTGGCTGAAAAGGTGAGAAAAAAATACCTGAGTGACCATGGCCAAAACAAAAGCCGTGGCTGCACCAGCAGCCAGGGTCAGAGGTAAAACCAAGCCTGAGAAAGTGCAGAAGGGGATCTTGAAGAAGAAGCCAGAGAAGGAGCCAAAGAAGGGGAAAGGCAGCAAAGATCCCAAGAGTTCGAAGGCACCAAAGAGAAAGGACAAGAAGGAGAAGGAAGAAAGAAAGAAGGATACCACGGCTTCCAAGAGGAAGATCAAGTTTGCAGAGGATGAGATGGAGAAGAAGCCAAAGCGAGAGGAGAAAAACAAAAAGGACGGCAAGAGCCCGACAAGTACCAGAGCTGAGAAGCCCAAGGAGAAGAAGCAGAAATCTGAGGACAAGGGTGGTGCAAAGTCTACAAGACCAGACACAGGCAAGGCAGATGCAAGTCAGAAGGCGAAAGTTGAGAAGCAGGACAAGGCGAAGGACAAGAAGGACAAGAAGGAAAAAAAGGAAAAGAAGGACAAGAAGGACTCGGGACCTTCTGAATGTACTGAACTTGTTCTGGCCACACCTCTGAGCAAGAACAGAGGCTTGGAGTCACAGTCCAGTGACTTGTTCAGCCTGAGCGGAGGAACACCGGCCCTCCTGCAGGACGACCTTTCGGACATCGAGGCAGCTACGAAAGAAGCCAAAGCAAAAGGTATCTCACTTGCAGACCACATGAGAGAAGTGTCCGAAGCTGCTGTTGAACAGCACATGCTCGAGATTGTGGCAGCGACAGCAGAGAAGGACAAGAAGGACAAGAAGGAAGACAAGGAAGACAAGGAAGACAAGGAAGACAAGGAAGACGAGGAAGACGAGGAAGACAGGGAAGACAAGGAAGAGACCCCTAGTGAGGCAGAGGAGGAGGACGACGAAGAAGAGGAAGATGAAGGATCGGATGGTGGAGATTCATCTGCAGGTGACAACCCTGGTGAGGGCGATGGAGACAGAGATAGTGATTCCTCAACTGACACGTCTTCAGAAGAGAGTTCCAGTGAGGAGGATGAGGCAGAGACAAACACAGAGGAGGGCAAGGTTGCTGCCAGCCTAGCCACGGGTTCCCAGGCGATTGAGGCGTCCACCGCCCAGATCCAGAAGGCCAACAGTGTCTTGGTCTGCATTAGTTACCTGGGGTTCCTCAAGCTTGGTGCGATAGTATAGTCCTATTGACTATTGACTCTAACCATTCTGCCTTCCTCCATTTGATTCCTGTAGCTAGCTTATTCCAACAGATTATGCGTGCTATCATTGTCATCTGATGTCATCTGAGGTAAGACACATCACAAAGAGTGGTGCAAGTTCAGCAGACAGTGCATGGACAAGGCCAAGTTCCCTGCATCGCTTGCCACATACTACCTTCAATCGAAAACAGACTTGTTTCAGGAGTGGATCAATTGCGCCGAAGATTGGTCCAAGGTGGAATTGAACTATGAGCGACGAGTGACCGACAAGAGACAGTTCAAGAAATCCAGAAAGGGAATGAAACCTCGTGATATCATCAAACAATATGGGCAGCAGTTTCTAGGGGTGATGATTCATTACCTTCTGGGTGTTATTTGCATTCTTTTACTAGGACATGTCCTATCGCTGAGTGTTTGTTTCTTTGGGATCTGCCCCATCTGTAAGGAAAGGCGAAGCGCTGATTGCCAAGCTGAAGGAGCGCAACATGTATGAGGAAGATGAAGATTTCCCAAAGGACGAGGATGACTCTAGGATTCCAAACCGATCCAACAACTTTGCTGTTTTATTAATCTTTTCCAAATGAACTTAGAGACATCTTGAAACCGTTTGCAATGTAAACCCTTCCCAAAAAATATTGCTGATATGTTGATATCCTTCCTTTCTCATTCTCATTCAACCCTTCTTGGCTGACCCGTGCCAAGGAATATTGGTACTATGTTGGCCAGGGAGGTGAAGTGTCGAGGAAGACTGGGGTTGACGAGGCAACAAGTGTGAGAGTCAACGACCGGGAGCCAAACAAAGAAATGGTTCTTGCCTTGACATCGGAGGGGGCACCCTTGGGTCCTGGAGCCATGCCTAGGATTGGGAGGACAAACGAAGCAGGTGAAAAGGCGGTGGTGGAGGCTTTGACAAGTGAAGCCGCAACGAAGGCAAAAAAAAGCAAAGGCCAAAAAGGAAGAGAAGGGCAGCAAAGAGACCGAGGTGATGCTTCCAAAGACCCCCAAGGAGGAAGCACAGGCACTGAGCGCAGATGTGCTGAAGTCAGCAACTGAGGCACGCAAGTATGCCTTAGCCCTCAAACACTTAAACTACTCAGGAGAACTCGTGCGCAGCCTGATGGACTTTAGTTCCAAAATGGAGAACGCTTATGACAAAATCACCAAGTACTCAAGGTCCGACAATGTGGGTGACAAGGAATGGACGGACATCATCAAGTTCATCCAAGGCCAGCAGAAGTGGTACGAGCAAGCCGAGGCCTGCCCCCATTATCACCATCCAGTGGTTTGGGGAAAGCTTGATTGCTAGAACCTGTTTTTCTTTGGTGGGTTATCTGGCTACAAGAAATCTAATTGATATGGGATGACACTGAGTGATCCTGGAAAATCACTTGATATTACCGGGTTATCCTGGACAAACATGTGATATGATATGGGGTGTTCCTGGCAAAAACGCTTGATATGATATCAGATTTCCTGGACAAACATTTGATATGATATTGGGCTATCCTGCACCAAATAATATGACATGATTTTGAGGTCATCGCAGGCAAACATCTAATATGATATGGGGTTACCATGGACAAAGAATCATTGCGATATTATTTGATGTGTTCTGTTTGGATTTGATTTGACTTATAGATATGATATGTTTCTACCCTTGCTCCATCCAGTTTATAGCCCACCGTCAGGCTGCTGCCAAAGGGCTCCAGAGCGGCATGGGCCCCAAGCGAAAGAACAAGAAGGCAAAGGGCAAAGAGGCATCGCCTGAGGTTGCAGCGTCTTAGTGGTTTCACTTAGGTTTTTTCCCTATCTGGGTTGGCCCCTGCAGTCATCCAAAATCCTGAAATGGATGGGGAGTGATGCCAATACGGCAGGTGCATAGAACCTAGACTTGAGGAGAGTTTTGATTCGAGGTTGGTTGTTGGCTTACTGATCCAACACATGTCGAGACTATGGATCGCAGCATTGCAACAAAAATGGTGCCACTGCATCAGGTTCCAAACCAAGAGAAAAAAACTAAGTTTCCAATTCTTCCAACAATCTGCAAGTGTAATTCTGAAGTTGCTGGTGCGCTTTTTCAATGTTAAAGAATACACAAAACAGACTAAATTAGTGCTCCCCTCTTAAAGCTGTCAACTGGATGATTCGGCTCTGTCCCTACGCAGGTGTGGCAGCGAAGGGTTTCTTCATGCCCAAAAGAAGGCGTGATGGCTGGTCTCAAGGGGTTTCACTTCAGCAGGGCCCATGCCAGAGACCCAATGTTTGAGGCCCCGTCGAATGAGATATGAATCCATGCCCCACAGCAAAAGCGCAGAATCCTATCTTAGAAACTTGGATGATGATTAAGTGATTAAGTCAAAATGTGTTCCAAGATTTCCCATAATCTGCCCCCCTCCTGTCAAGATCTGGGTCGATGGCGGTCCAAAGGTATGATTGGTTCTGGGAGAGCTTCGGTTGCTGCAGCTGCCGACCTATCCAGGGCATTTGTTGAGGACATGGGGGATTCAGCCCCGAGCTCTGTGTATGCCCTGGCTTCGTTGGGGTCCTTTGGGGCCCACACCCAAAACCAAGAAAGGGATCTGCACAAATGGGTGCGCCAATTGTACAACATCAATCTCAGCACATTTGATGTTCAGTGCGACATGCAGGCTTGAACATGTTTCCATCGAAGGTGTTTCCAAGCAAACCAGTTCACCATTGGTTTCTGAATTTCCGTTCAAAAGTTTTGTATTTGCAAACTAGTTGATCGCACACTATACTGTATATAATATATATATATATATATTATATTGTATATTATGTATAATATATATATATATATATTTATTTATTTATTATCATTGTTATATATTATATTATTTGTATATATATATATATATATTATTTGGTGTATAATATAGTATATATATATATTATATTCTACATATATATATACTATATTATATATATATTATATTCTACATATATATATATATATTATATTATATATATGTATATATTTCTCTTTCTATAGATCGGTATATAGATAAGGAGTATAACACGTTTGATGGAGTATCCACGAGCTCTGTAAATCCCCTGTGAGGTGGACAACATGCCAGGCTTACAGAAGGTGACAATTCCATTTCTTCTCCCTCACGAACTGTTTGATGTTCTTGCTGGGGTCGGAAAGCTTCAGGTGGGGTTTTCAACATCACATGTGCTCAATCTCCACCATGCAACCCTTATACTTTCTAACTCCTGCGCACCCACAGCTGCCTGCAGTGGAGCCTCTCTGTCACTGGTGGTCGGTCTGGACCTGAAATCCGGCAGTTCTGGGAGCATCTTTTCAAACAGGAAGAATGGGAAAACCATCCAGCCAGATTTTTGAGATATATCCAAAGGGACCGAAGCTTGTCTCAAGTAGTGATTGATGATATGCGTGGCTCATGAACTATAGTGACATTTGATGTGCTACAATATGTTGTCCATGTTTTCAAACTTTGCCATCCTAGGACTGATCCCTGTGGCATTCCACATAGACGGGGTGGAATTCTATGCGAACACGGAACACTATGTGTGGAGCCTTCAATCCGTTTTTACCACGGGGGAGGCTGTTGGTCCAAAACATTCTATATAAACCATCCTGAAATACAGACAGAAATGAAAGATAAAACCTAATTGTGAAATCCTATGGATCCAATTTGTTGGATAATCGTGTGCTTTCTTATCCCTGGTATATTGCTGGATTTCAGGATAGGTTTATCAACAACTCTCTCATTGCAAGAAGGTTTGCCTCTGTTTTGGTTTCTCACTTGCAGGTATGGGATGTCAAGTTCCCAATTTGCATCGTCCCACATTCCTGGATGAACAAAAAATCTGTTGGCAACTTAGATTCATTTACGGAGTGGCCTATGGTTGCTGCATGGGGTTCCCCAATATCGCACGGTCAAAGCAATCGTTGCCGGCTACTTAGGTGAAAGAAGCTATGCATTCCACAGTGGCGCGAGTCACTACATGGTCGATGAGATGTGCGTTGAAAGGCAAGGCGCCCGAAAGAGGTCCATATGGTGAAGTGCTGCATGGCACCCGGGGGGAACAAGCTGGCAAAACTCTAGCTTCAGGATACCACTTTGCTTACTTTGGTTTCAAAGCCGATGCAAAAGCACGAAAAGAATGTCACCGTTTTGACCGCACCTATGGACACAACAAGATCTGTGAATGCTGTTTTGCAGAACGTCCGAACAAAGATGGAGATCCCTTACTCACCTTCAAGAACTTCTATCCCAATGCGGCCCATATGATGACA
>Ga0126342_10013822_pt1 | contig 14277 bp, 14 predicted proteins | sample Cyp1metagenome_FD_92528 | JGI IMG/M metagenome (GOLD analysis project Ga0126342, IMG submission 92528) | Coral microbial communities from Lord Howe Island, Old Settlement Bay, Australia - Cyphastrea 1 metagenome | ecosystem: Host-associated > Invertebrates > Cnidaria > Coral ...
AAATAGATGGTTTACCGTTCTTAATAGCATGGTGATTTTCCATGGCGAACTGTTAAATTTAACATAGCCATGGTATAGATGGCCCATAGAAATAGATGGTTTACCTATTAAAAATGGTGATTTTCCATGGCTATGTTAAATAACCAGAGGGTACCCTAGGGTAAACGTTTACATAGATGTGAGAAAACCCATGGTTTCCGGAAAATCGTCTACAAATGGTTGATTTTCCACGTCTATGTAGACGTTTACCCTAGGGTATTTCAGGGCTGGACGTATTGTAGAAATACACTGCTAGAATCTGCTAGATGGATAGACGGGGAGAAGACCACTGATGAGGAGAATCACTATAGCAACCCCAAAAAAGATATAACAGTTAACAATACATTCCTAAGAAACTAGTAGAGTAACCATCTACATTTCTATGATTTTCTATGTTTGTTCGAGGTCATCATGATATATTATAATCGCTATAGACTATAAACCTTTTATCAACCACTGACGAATCCTACACCCTTCAGACACCCATTTTCAAGGGCTTTTTTTTCCAGAAGGAACCGGAAAAAATGGCACGGTTGAAACAACCGGAATTCTTAAGGAAACCAGGAAGCCATGGTGTTTAGCATCAAAGATGGAACTAGGGTACCCAGGGTATCCACAAATTCAGCGGTGAATCGGCATCAGCGGATTGGCTGAATGCAATGCTTTTTTGGGTTTCCTAACATAGGGGATCCCAGTCGTCACCACGAAAATGGTCTATATAATGATACTGGTTGGTGGTTTCAAACATGACTTTTATTTTCCATTTCATATATGGGATCATCCTTCCCATTGACGAACTCATATTTTTCAGAGGGGTAGGTATACCACCAACCAGTGATATATGATGACTTGGATGAGGGGTAGCTCCATTTTAGGAAACCTCCATATGGATCATAAGGGAGATGGGCCGAAACCCATTATCACCATGTTATATTTTGGAATAAACATCCATTGACTCACCTATTATAGGGTACCTAGGGCCTCCTAGGGTACCAGGGTTTTGACTCATAGGCATGTAGATGTATATTCTCTGGTAAACTAACATAGCGAACTGGAAAATCACCATTTGGAAAAGGTAAATCATTTGTTAATTAGCCATTTTTAATAGCTATGTTGAATTAACAGAGGGTATATTTCATCATATGTAACCAAATATTAATCACTAGTCACCATTCATCACCTAATATATAACCATTAATAACCATTAATAACCAGTAAATTAACAGAGGGTAATGTATAATTTCAAATCCCTGACGCCAAATCTTGGAAAGCCATCACGATGGGCCCAGCCTGCTCCGCTGCTCTACACCAGATTCGTCCAACATTTGCCGAGCGCAGAAGCGGAAAAAATGATGGCACCGGAACATCTCCATTTATAATCTATTAAGAAGCAACCCCAAGATAACAGTGGGAAACATTGAAATATGTATTTACATATATATATATATTATTAACATATAATAACACGTATTAACATATATTAACATATATTAACATGTATATATTAACACGTATTGACATGTATTAACAATCGTCAAACTAAGCTCATGGCTTTCACGGTGCCTCCGTGAACGCGGTGGATCGCCGCTTCGGTGTTTTTTCCGTTGGGGCAATGGCTGGCAGATTTTAGAGAAACCCAGTGGCGTTTGAGAAATATCTCAAATACATCAAATATGGCTATGGACCAATACCTATTAATACCCTTTTTAGTGGGATGAACATCCATTTACCAGCTATTTTGATGTTCACCAGGGGTACAAGGTTTTGACACACTGCCATATATTACTTGTTGGTGGTTTGGTACATTTTTTTTATTTCCCCAATAGTTGGGATGACGATCCAATCTGACTTTCATATTTTTCGGGTTGAAACCACCAACCAGTTAAATATATCAAATATATATTAAATATATGAAATATATCTGATCTCCCATCAACAACCAATGTTTTGTTTGGAAGATACAACCTGCGGAAGGTTGACAGCTGAAACTTGGAACATACTGCTGGACCTCACTGAACATACCGAAGACACGCATTGAGGGTGTCATGCAAAGATGGCAAGCATCCAAAAAGAGCATCCTTTCTCCACATGCATGTTATTTTTGTTTTTATGGTGTCAAATATCATTTTCACAAACAAATGCACCCCTATAGCCTATAACTGATATGATGTTCCCAAGCATATATATATACTGTATATATATATATATATATATATGTTTTTTCCTAAAATTAATTAAACTGGGTGGTACCTCTAAATCATCCATTTTCTTTTCGGATTTCCCATGAAATAAACCATCCATTTCGCTTGGGGTCACCATGTTCTGGGACAAGGCTTGACCGCCGCTTGACGGGACTTTCTCGCCATGTTTCGCTCGAGCTGTTTGTTGGTGCGGAAGATGCCGGAGGGCCCAGGAGCAATACAGTGTACGACTTCCCCTGGGGGATTTTGGCATTTTGATCATTTTTCTTATTGAGGCCCGTTAAGGCTCTAGATCGAGAAGTGGCTGCGCTTGAGAAGCCAAAACGAATCCCATCCGCCTATTCAACATATTTCAACATCCCCAAATGGTCCCAACATGTCCCAAAATAGATCTGGGTAAATTTGATCATGACCTCACTGTGATCGAGCCCTGGAATTTTCTGGTTTATTTTAGGGAAATGATCCCCAAACGGCCGCAAGATTCAGGTTAGTGAATTATTAGAATTTACCCAGATAGATGTAAATCATTGTAAATCCACTACTAAACCATGGTTACGGGGGAGTGTTTCACCAGCTGAGTTTTTTTTCCGACGTCGCAGCAACTAAAACGATGTGGCAATGGTGTTTTTTCCCGGTCCTTTGTCGCAAAATGGCAATTTTAATACAGAAAACCTGGGAGAATGATGGTGGATTTCGGGGTACCCGGGTTCACCGGGATACCCCTATTTTGAGACAAACCCTAATGGTGAAGTTCCATGGTGAACCATTGACATTTTTGCCTTGCTCTGTTGTCACTTGGAAGTTTTCATGAAGGGTTGGTAGATGTCATTGGTAAACTCTTAGTTTATAGTTTTTGTTTTGCTTGTTTGCGGTTTTGCGAAATGGCCGCATTTCTGTTGAATAAAGAAACAATTCTGGAAAAGCAGTAGTTTCATTAGGAAATGATCTAGGAATTTGGTGGATTTTCCCTATGTGTTAACTTTCTGACGGGTAGCACGCGAAGTAAACCAATGGTGTGTTGCCTGCCCTGTAGGTTCTTGCCCTTCTACTCAAAGGACGGGGAAGAAGCGGTTTTCCAGTACACAAGAAGATGGTCATTGCCCCCTTGGACATGCATCCGAATATATAAGATTATACAAGTGCATATTATGCGTGCATTGTACTTGGTTCAGACTCATTGCAGTAAGCCACGAATGGGTCCAACTTAGCATATGATTACTGGTTGGTGGTTTGGAACATGAATTTTGTTTTTCCATTCAGTTGGGAATGTCATCATCCCAACTGACGAAGTCATATTTTTCAGAGGGGTAGGGCGAAAAACCACCAACCAGATTAGTTCACCTTCCTTTTACAGAGTTACATCTCGAAAACGTGGCAGCAAGATGCAGCGTAAAAAAACCAAAGTGGCACTTCTGGGGCTGGAGATACCATGGCGGAGGTTTTTTTTAACAAACGAAAGCGCTGATGGCGTGATTTTCGCTGGTGCAAAATGAGATAGTTTCATCATCTTTCATCCGATACGAATCTGAATATATCTGAATCTATGGAATGAATTAATAGAACCCAAAGAATAGTGACATAATAGTGAAGTCAGATGTTTGATAGATATTGAATTATTGGATGATATCTTGATCTATCAAGAGATATGTCTTCCAAGTCTTTGATTAGACGATGGGACATTTGTCATTGGGCGACAATGAATCCGTTTTTCTACGACGACTTGCAGCATAGCATGGCCTTGGGCCTGAATGCAGACGTTTGCGTCAGGGTACAATATCCATCCCATTTTAATTGGTGTTTTTTTCCTGACAAAGATACATATGAGATACTTGTACCCCCCAAAGTCATCCATTTGTGATAAAGATGCATCTCAAGTGGCATGAACGGACCATGACACGTACGACACAATTCCTTTTGTTTCACTTAAGATAATCGGACCTTTGCTGCTAAATTGCAATTCCCAATACTGTAAATAAAACAAAATGTGCGCAGGATTGTTCAAGACTTCGTTGACTTCCACAATATTCCAAAGATAATATATTTGTCCATCCCATCAATAGACTGAAGCGACGATTTACAGCGTTTATCCCCATAGGTGGATTTTCATGGGTAAAAACCCCTTGAGCTTTCATATCTCATGGATTTTCATGGGTAAAAATTAGTAAAAACCCAGGTTTGTTCATATTTGTTAGATTTTGATTAGATTTTGATGGACAAAAATCATGAAGAAACCCATGGTTTCTCAAGGATTTTCGACGATTTTTCACCGCTTGCTTCAGGAGGGTGGCCCTCCCAGGATCCGTCAGCAAGTGGTGGGAACCAAAGGACGCAGGCGGAAAATCGACCCGATGTTCGCTGATTTGGGGCTTGGAAGAATAGTGATTTTCCACGAAAAATGGGTGATTTTCAGGAAGAAGTTACTTTACTAAGAGGCATCCACAAATGCTTCCCATATTCCCTGAATATTCCATCATTATTGATATATATATTGATATGATCGATCATAACAGTGACTATCAACCATTCAACCATTTTAATTTAGAGTGTAAGAAGGTAAGTATTAGCCGTGACCATCTTTAGATGCTTAGGTGATGTTAGATGATAGCCTTTCTACAGGATGGGGCCCCCAGTCGATAGCGTTCAGTTGCCTTATTAAAGTGGCTGAATTCTATGGTTTATGCTAGATATAACGAACTAGTTGATGGGGTGAAACTAAACCACCATCCTGCAGGGTCTATTTTAGAGGGTAAGAAAGGGGTAAGTATTAGCCATTGACCATCTTTAGATGCTGAGATGATTGGTGAAGGTCACCATTCGTGGTCAAAATGACCCGTATTTCAGGTTGGTGCGTCTTTTTTGAAATGTCTCCATGGACATTTGTCGTAACTCGAAGTTTGCTGTAGCAATCTTCGCGTTACGGACAATGTCCATGGAGTTTTCACATCATCATGTCAACCACAGAGCTAGCAAAAGTAGTTGGAAACATTAAATATCATTAAATCCCAATAACACTTCGGGGAGCGAAGTGTGCGAATCAGTCTGTTTCTAGAGGTCTGTGTGTTTCCGCGATTGTAGGGTAGCTCCACCTTTTGTAGGGCCACGACGGGACAGCTGAGCGTTGAGGGATCGTACACTTAAACAGTATGAACCTGAAACTGATAAAACTGCCTCCAAAATCTCGTTTTCTTCCATGTTTTGTTTGTGTGTTGAAGGACAACTGAACTACTTGTTCCTATTTCATTGGTTCACACGTAGGCACTAACGGTGGGCACTCGAGTTTTTGTCCCCTAGAGGTTCTTCAAGTTGGTGGTGTGGCTCCCCAGACGGATTTATCATGATTTATCACTATCAATTGGGGGTACCATCCAATTCATAGTCAGGGTGAAAAAAATGTCCGGGATTGACAATATTATTGTGAGTGAACCAATTTGGGATGATGATTCTTAGCTTATGCCGACGACTATGTACCAAACTCATGGGGCAATCATTATACCTCTTGATTAGTACAGCATAGTACAGCTTATGAGAACAGACGATTTTAGGCGATGGTGAAATCCCCCCAATTCGCGGGTGTTGGGGAATTTCAATTGAATTTGTGATGCTTGATAAGATGGACCTAGATAGAACTTGTTTGTTTTACCCTGGTTTATATAAATCCATTTAAACGTTGAGACATGCCATGGTTCCCCGGAAGATCGAAATGTACGGGTTTTTCCCCATCTTCGCGTGTAACCTTACTGCAGGTTTGTATGGTGACCCAATCAAATCCACTATTATGGGCCAAGTACCAGGAGGCAAAAAATCACCCCCCTAGCCAACCGAGTGGAGTTCCGGAAAAGTTCCATGGGTTTGAGGTTCGAGGTTCCAACAATTTTCAAACCCTATCCCAACATTATCTGGTTGGTGGTTTGGAACATTTGGATTATTTTTCCACATATTGGGAATAATAATCCTAACTATATAATATTTTTCAGAGGGGTAGGTATACCACCAACCAGGTATCATTACTGGATCTTCTTGTTGGATTTGAGGTTCCATGTTCAATTCCAAGGGTTCTGCGTGACGTTCTGACTCAAGCTGGGGCCCGTCCTTCTGGGTTCGTTGGTGAAAGCAGATGATACCAGCTTTCCATTGATGTTGGCCACAGGGAGATGGTTCAAGACATATTGAAACCTATGATACCATAGTTTTAGGGGGATGAACATCTGTAAATCCCAGCTATTTTGGGAACAGAAGGGTAGCAGGGTGACCCAGAACGACTATGGGGCCGTGGGAAAACCTGACGGCGACTGAGGCATGCAACCAGAAAGACAAGCAGAACGGAAAGCACATGGAGGCATTGGGACGGAATTTCACGGTGAGAATACCCTCTGGTAATGACTAACATAGCTATTGAAAATTGCCAGTTATAGTGGATTTTCCCATTAAAAATTGTGATTTTCCATAGTTATGTAAACGTTTACCAGAGGGTATGTCGGGCGGCATATGGTGGTTTCCTGAGTCATAGGGCTACTCCAAGTTCCAAGTTATCCATTTTTTTCGATGGGATTTCCCATGGAAATTTCATGAATCCGACCATTTCAAAAGGTCGTGTCTTGACGCCGAGGAGATCGGAGCCGGATCAAATCAAACAGTTCAGGGCCCCATATATAGAAGCAGCTAGTAGAATAGGATTCTGTATACCAACACTGTTGGGACATTACTCAATTGTCTGGTGGGTGGTGTATAATTATATGACATTATATGCATGTATGCATATTCCATCCCGATTCAAGATATGAAACAAGATGATGAACCTCAAATTGGGTTAATCTCTATACATGCCATGCATATGATTGGTTGGTGGTTTGGAACATGAATTTTATTTTTTCATATATTGGGAACGTCATCATCCCAACTGACGAACTCATATTTTTCAGAGGGGTTGAAACCACCAACCAGTATATAATTCATGCAAGTTGTGGCATGTTTGGTGCTTCTGTCCCTAATCATGTTGAACATCCAAGCAGTTGAAACCTATCCACTTTGGAGCCAGTTGGTTCTAAGTGGTTCCAAGTCATATTCCTATTTTTTGTGGATTCAAGTGATAAGTCGCACTAAAACTTCATTCATTTTGCTTCACCTCAAGGTCTCTGGAAGTTCACAGCCTTCACGCTTCCAAGAACTGGTTTGCTACTTGAATTGAGATGGATCAACATACGTCCCGGCTTGTCGGGATGTGATCAGATGTTTTTCATTTTTTCACATGGAGTACTTCGATGTGCATCCTGAGATATAGTCAAGTGTTTCATACTCCGTACTGTGGATAGAAGAAATCCTGCACCACTTTGGATGGTTGAAACCCTATAAATAATGGGATGTTTACCACCGTTTTCAACTGGTGCAGGATTTCGCAACTATCCACCGTATGTAACTGCTACCTGGAACTAACCAGCTTGGTGAGCGAATCTGGGATGATAAAAACATCGCCCTTTTGGGACGACCGAGAAAAAATAATCGGATGTTCGACCTTTTAGAGATCCCCAGGTGAAAAAAGCCATTTTCTACTTTGGTTCAATTTACAAGGGTCAGTGGTATTTTTGCATTTTCTGGTTTTCGTGCAATTTTTGGAAAGGAACATTTTTAGATCACCCATTGATACCCATTTGGGGCTTTCCATGAACGGGGGTATCCCGATGGATGAGAACTGGGGGTAGCCCTATGACTTAGGAAACCACCATTTAAATATTAATGTGAGTAAAACATGGTAAAACAATACCACAAACCATCCCCCAGTCATCACCATTTTTATAGGTGGTATTCACCATTCCCAAATGGGTGTTTTTTTCCCACATGACCATTTGGGAATCTATTCTGATGCTTGATTCCCATTCCCTCCCCATTACCAGTCCGGCAGGTGCTTGGAAGCTATGCCCCCAAGGCTGGTGGGACCATGCCCATGGCCATGGGATCTTTTTAGAACTGGAGGAACTGACTGGAATGGCTAGTGAGTTCGTTCGTTCGTTCGTTCGTTAGTTTAATGCAGCTCAGTAGGGAGATGTTTCAGCTAACCAATGAAAATTGCTATTGTAGAGACAGTTTTTGGGCATCCAAGATCAGCCATGCATATTTTCGGGGAATTCATTGCCTGCCTGGCTTCCTGGCTTGATTTTGCACGTTCAGCAAAGCCAAGAGGGATGTGTCAGACGTACCGTACTTTTTCGACGTTGATTTTGATACATTTTGGGGTAATGTGGGTAAAACAATGCCACAAACCACCCATGACTGGGAATGGTAAACATACGTACCACGCATAAAAAATGTGATGACTTGGGGATCGTTTACGAAGTCTTTTTAACCACATTTTTTTCACAACTTTGATATACTTAAGTCTGGGTAACGCTTTCACTAATACCGTAGATGGATGTGTCTGAAAATGGGTCATATCATATATCCCTCAGAGGGTAATTTTCATGTTTGTGGGATGAAAAATACATAGCGAAAAATCCCATGGTAATATGACTATGGCAGATATGGAAAAAGCCTCTGGTAATTTCAAAAAGCTATGGACAAAATACATGAACATGGTTTGTTTATAGACTTACAGATGATCTAGCTATTAGAAAAGGTGATATGTTCAATAGCTTTGTTGAATTACCAGAGGCTATCATCATCTTTTGGTTGGTTCAATCCCATGAAATCCTGGATGGGCCCCCCCAGTTATGTGAACGTTGGCTTATAACCCCATCTAAATATAGTTATTTGCGTATCATACACTATTGTTATTATAGTTATGTTCTCCAACGACTTAGCTAACGAACTGGGGCCCCATCCCGTATGAAGTATCACTCTTGGTGGTTCAGCACCATCCCGAAGCCATAGAAACGGCAACTTTTTGCAGCGGGAACATGGATATCTAAGTCTCGCCGGTTGGATTTTGGTGCCTCTAAAATGGAAGTTTAAAGTTTAAATGGGGCAATGATGAATCAACACATCATCTTCAAAACGAAATGCAAGGCCTTTAAGGTTTGCTACCTGGCTATGTGATCGAACATCATCTAACTAGTTCGATATATCCAGCAGAAGACCATCTGTTTGCTCAGGTTTTTCAGCCAACTCTTTTTCGCATCTCATATTAGTTGGTTGAAGCCGGTTTCCCTATGTTTCCCTACTGTGGGTTGTAACATGTTGTAACCATCCCCAATATGCCAGTAAAACTCCCTATAACTTCCTGCAGGGTTTGCACCAGGCCCGGTCCAATGTGAAGGAAATCCGCCTGCGCTTTTCTCGCGTGAAGGCCAGCCCTTCTTTTCGCCTTCAAACATGAGGGATTTCAACATTTTTTACATAATGTGGTTTTATGGGGATGATTATTATAACTTATAACAATGATGTTATTAACATGATGATTAATCATATATTAACATATATTTAAATCACCATATTTATAACATAATGTTGATTAGATTCTTATTAGATTGTTATGATCTTTATTATTGATCAATTGGGTTTAATCATTCACAACAAGCTTAACTTCAACATGGCGATTTAATATCTTTTTTATACACAGATATTAGTATAGTACACAGTTGCCAATCAATCAATCAATCAATCAATCAGTCAATCAATATATATATATATATATTTGGGATCAAGTATTGATTATGAAAAAAACGTGTTTTGATTAACGAGCAAAAAAAGGACGTATATAATTGGGATATAATGGGAATTGACCAGCAATCAGTTGGACAATAATGGGAACACCATCACTATGATGGGCGTATGATTGGTGTGCAAGTGGGATTACATGAGATGTGCAGGGGATCAAACCAACCGTATCATAACATGGCAATGTACACATCCCATCACATCCCCATTGATAAACACTTACTGATGTTTTACCTACTTACAAGGAGGGTTTTTGGAGATATGTATGTATTTGTATATAATTACTGCATTTTTTGTTTTTGGGTTTAGGTGTTGAGGGAAACATCGGGAAACATGCGTCAGCTACCGCAATGATGCGCACTGATGTGCAGCGGCCAACGCTGAGGCGTTCCTGCTGGGTCGGTCTCAGCGTGGACTGCGAAGGTTCCGAAAAGAGCAGACCTGAGTGGCACTTTGTCAGGGGTTCCAGCTACGCCAGTCAAGAACAATGCTCCGGGTTCATGTGCCAACAGGTTCGGAAACTTCTTTGGGAGGCTGGCCTTATCGTCCTGGTGCTTGCAGGGAGGTTTGAGATTCAAACCTCGCTGGCCTGAGGAAGTGGCTGAGCCCAGTCTATAGGCTCGTGCCCGTGGCCACCGTGTGCGTCCCTGCACCTGCAGCAAAGACTCAGGCTCATTGATGTTGCAGCTGTGATCACCATCACCGCATGATGGATTTACTGGGTTTGCTGTCAATGTGTATGGATCTCGCATCATCAACTTTTGGCGGCTTCAACCTTCCAACTTTGCAAAACAAGATTGAAACCACCACCCAGTGCACCCAGGTAGTAACGCTTATGCCAATGGTTGTCAAATTTGCATTGCCCTCAAGTAGCATCAAGTTGGATACCCATGGTCGTTATATGTTGTTCTGGTATTGCAACTTGCCACTGGATTCCACTTTGAGCACAATTGATCAGCTGACTCCTCCTGCTGGTTCATCCCAATGTTGGTGAGTGGTGGGTACTGCAGGGTACTCCAGCAAACTCACCCTGATCAATCATACTTACCAGTGATTACCCAATACCCCGGTGTCAAGTTGGTTAAGCTCCGCTGCGCTGTATTGATGATGCTGGTCCCCGTTAAATCTTCACTTCCGCTCGCCATAAATGCAAGGTGTCTACTTGTGCTTGGCCCCGCGTGACTGCGGCATACACCGCGCCTCCTACCTATTTGACGGTGCCAGTGGCCACCGCGAGCTCAAGGCCGCAACCACTGATGACACCGCCAGTGTATGGTCAGGCAGGGTTGCAGTTGATGTTGACTGACAGCACTGATTCATTGAGGGTGATAATGGTGATAAACTGGATGATGGTGGTCATGCTGTTGGGGCGGCTCAGCCGGATGAATTTTCCGGGCATGGGTGGTCCAGCTCCTGCTTTGCCACGCGCCTTGGCGTCAGTGGCCTGCGAGCGCCACTTTGCTGACTACCATGTACCATGTTACTTGCTGCCACCGGGGAAGATGCCGGCAACTTAGGCAGCCACGTCGCGTGGTCGACCGGGCATGGACGGAAGCCTTTGACAGGGCATTCCTGGGAGCAGTGGAGGAGGGGGAGGCACTTGCAGTCGGATTCGGCGGCATTGTCCGAAGAGCCACCTGGGCAGGCAACCAAGTGGTCACCAAACAGATGTACCGAGATCCTGATGATCAGGAGCTGTTCAAGGTATTTTTGGGTGTTCTCATCCCATCATCTCCATGCCTGGGATACGGAGTGATGGATGTGAATGGCCTCGACCATACACGCCTGATTTCGGCCTATGTGCCGCATACCGCACGCGACAGGCTTGTTCCGGAGCTGGACATTGCAGGGAGGTTGCGCATGGCCAAAGGTATGATCACTGCCATCTCCTTTTTGAGCCAGCTGAATCTGGTGCATCGCGATGTGAAGCCTGACAGCTTCCTGGTCAGTGAGGCTGAGACAGTTTTTATCATCGACTTGGGTTCAATTTCCCGGTCTGGCGAGGATCCTCCCATGAGCTGTGAACCCTACAGGCCACCAGACACCATTGTGTCCATTGCATGGGACGTGTTTTCCCTGGGGAAGGTATTTTGTGAAGTGTCCTGGTGGAACCACGGGGCTTCCCCAGACATCCCTCCTGCCATCCTCCAGCTCATCGTCGATGACATGACTCAGAGTGGGCCAAGCGCTTGGCCATGCCTCTCGGAATGTTTGAGCAGGCTTACATGAAAAGGAGGGGGGGTGCGTTGAGTCGGATGATGTGGCCCACAGACTCCCTCTAGAGTGTTTAGTTTTGTTGCAGGTTCGGCTGTTTGACCAGAGGGCGCCCCCTTGTTTTTCAGCTGGGGTCGTCCAGCTTGGGTCGTCCAAACACATGCGATTCATTGCGGTTCCGGATGGGGGGTGGTTCATGATACCTGCTGCCCTGGTCGAGATGGCCCGCCAAGACTCCAACACTGATGAGCGCCACCAGGTAGCGGGCAGCCCATGATCCATCTTGCCAAGGCAGAGGGGAGGTGGAGGGGCGCGGCTCGCGCGGCTCGCACAGCACAAAGGACAGCGGTGCAGGTTCATCAGCCATGGCCATTACTGTCAGCAATCACCATCATTCAAGCTCTAAACCGCACATTGTGTACAATTGCCTTCTTTATACGCTTTATATTTTATCCAAATCAGACATGCCCCTGAACAATTCGAACTGATACAGTCAAGAAAACCCAGCTGATGCTTCTCAATTAAAACACAGCTGCGCGTGCCATTCCCCCAAACCATGACGGGAGCCTCCTTTGTGAGGCCAGGCGACGGGTGCAACGATGTGCACCGAAGCGAAGACCATGACAGAGAGAAGAATTGAAAACAAACACATCAACTTGATTGATGGCTTGCGTAGATGTTTCTTGTGGCTGTTTCCCCCCCAGCGGTGAGATATGTGCTAGCGTGTTGAATTTAACCCATGTCGAAAAAAGCAACACTTCCCAATCAAACAGAAAAAATCCCATCGGCTTAGACAACATTTCCATTAAAGCCCGGCTTCAACACCAATCTAGCGGCGTTTTTAACACATGACATGTAGAGCACCACTAGACCTTTGTGGAAGTGACGTTTTTCCCTCTTTGGATTGCTTTTCGAGGACGAAACACATTGAGAAAGACGCTTAGATCTTGGGCTATAGCGTTCAGAAGGCTTTCATACGCATCAGATCCCCCAGTATCATCATCGGACTCAGCTGATTCGTCATCCATCGAGTACATAGCCTTTGACAGAATACCCAACAAGAATCTCGTCGCCCATGTAGGTTTCAAGTAGTTCAGTTTGTGGATATCTTTCTGGTTGAACAGCTTGTGCGAATTCCATATCGTAGAATGGAATGACAGGACAGAATCAGGATGGCTTGTTTGCGCAGACTTCTCCCTTCATCGCCGTGAAGCAACAGCCCACAGCGACGGCTGATATCAAAACCATCCTGGCCATCCCGGCTAAAAACATCTATATAAAAACTTCGTGTGTAGGACTGGTTTGTTGAAACCGCTCCCAAAAAGTGATTGGGATTCCGGTGGCAAATTCTTCCAATCCCCTTGTTTGGTCTTGCCAGCTTTATCGATGTTTTTTTGGACACAAATGATGCATTCCACATCAACAATTCGATAAGACATTTTTGAGCAAGTGTGTGTGTGTGTTAACCATCTGAAGAGATGTAAAACTTCTACTTTGGGATTCCTTTTCAATGCTTTTCATCAATTTGCAGGGGGCTGCAGGGAATGTCATGGGAGCACCTGCTTCAATTTTCATGTCACATCCCTGTTTTGGGCAGTGGCTAACCCAAGAATGACGATGTCGGTTTTGATGTCATGCACGTTTGCTGCAACCTGGGAGTTATTTCAACCAACTTTTCCAACCAATTTGACTTCAACTGCGCTGGCTATGGCGATGGTAGCCTCTTAAGTTTTTCGGGTCTCTTCGCCGACCCATTCCTGTCAGGTGTACTGGAAGTGTTTTTAACACGTAAGATGCATTCCACAACAGAATCGCAATGACAGTTCTGAGCAAGTGTGTGCGCAGCAACATTGCAATGTCATGGATCGCACATGATATGAAACATGCGATAAGGGATATTCAGTTGTATGCAGGCAGTTCCAGACAACTTTTTTGGAATATGCTTTCCAAGCAAGAGAGAGAGAGAGAGAGAGAGACAGAGAGAGAGAGAGAGAGAGAGATAGAGACAGCATGAGTCCCTGCACAGGTGAGCCGAACAGTGCTCAGGGAATTCCGCACCAGCACTTTATCCACCAACGACATCATCGGAGAGCTGGATGAATTTGATGCTTTGTTTTCTCAAAGATGCTTCCCTGGCCGACAGGGCGGGGTGAGTGGCGCTTGGGGCAAAGCGCAG
>Ga0126342_10013823_pt1 | contig 14277 bp, 11 predicted proteins | sample Cyp1metagenome_FD_92528 | JGI IMG/M metagenome (GOLD analysis project Ga0126342, IMG submission 92528) | Coral microbial communities from Lord Howe Island, Old Settlement Bay, Australia - Cyphastrea 1 metagenome | ecosystem: Host-associated > Invertebrates > Cnidaria > Coral ...
TGGAAAAAAACGTGTATGTCCATGGTGCAAGTCTACATATATTAATTTTAAAAGCAGCTTTTCTACTAAAAATACCAATTTTCATCATGCAGCGGAATGACACTAAAGGCAAGCCGAAAAAAAGTTATACATTGTTACTAACTAACATAACTTCCATAACTAGTTATAACAAAACCAGGATTTCAAGTTGCGAACCAGAGACCGATATTTTCTAAAGGCAGTGCATGACCATTGAAAGTCAGCAACTAGATCTGCAAGAGTCACCGAACTTGTCTTCGCAGCCTTGAGCCGGCCCAAAATCAAATTCGCTCCGGACACTGCCCCTGGACCTAATACCGAGCCGGAGCCCTTCATAAAGGAGGGCCAGGCATGCTTGTCACAAGCCTGCTCCGTTGCGAGCTCCAGCATAGATAGCGCATTTCATCCAAGCAATGGCCCTACCGCTCTGGCAAGAGAAATCGCCAGCTCCTTTCGAGACACAGCTCTTTTTGCCTTTGTAGCACGCAGCGCCCCAGTTTTGAAAGTCTCCACTTTGTGCAACCGCGTCTGAATTACTTTCTTCTTGTCCTTTGCCGCCAGATTGTAAGTGCGTCTGTCGAACGAAGAAGTAAACACCTGGCTGAGTTTTCGCTTCGAAATCACGCGCTTCAAGCTTGCCAGCACATGAGCCTTTGTGCTCACACCAGGCTTCTGCAACTCCTTTGCTAAGGCTTTCGCAACACCTGCCAACTGCGACGTCTCTCATTTATGCACATGAAACCCTTGTTCCACCTTCACGAAAGGGAATTTCAGCATTACCGTACCAAACAATGGCCAGAAACACGCCACAGTCTTTTACTCAGCGAAGCACAATAGGGGTGCTCGCAAATTCACTGAGATACCCTACGCATCAATGTAATTTGAGCAAGCTAGCACACAAAAAGTTTACGTCAAAACAGCACCGCGACAGTTACGTACTAATAGAAAGCGCCGGAAACAAAGAAAAATATGGAAAGACAGACCCTCTAAAAAAGAGAAAGGAAATATAAAAAGAAAAACAAGCAGCCAAATAAACAAATAAACAACAGCGAGAAACATAATAAGAAATAGAGAGAACCAGAGAGAAAGACAGACAGAAAGAGGAAAAAATATATCTACAATGTTGAACCTAAAAACGCAATAAGCGATGTCTCAAATGATTGAAACAACCATGCCGTCAAGAACAACTCAAAGAACTTCAACAGCCATTGCACATGAATAAGAAGTTTCCACACTCAGGCCTTGCCCCAAAGCCTCGATTGTTGAACAGCGAGACTCCAAGGGCAGCTGCTACCAGGCGCTTCCGACTGAGCGACGAACGGCTTGACCGCTTGCAGCATCCATTCCGTTTGAGGATCGGTTCGCTCCTCAGCTGCGACATCCATACTTGCTTTGGTTTAAAAAACGAAGATGTCTTGGAACTATGACCCATATTATATTAATGCATCGAGCCCCAAAGTTTTCTCAAAAGGTAGTCCGCTGCGTGACAAGGAACTGACTATGTATGAGTGTTGGTTTGGATTCAAACTATCTATGAATCGCTCAATCTCTCGGTATCTTACTCTCTTACCCAATAGATGGGATACCCTAGTTTTCTGACTATAGACTATTTCTTAAGAAATAGTCTCGTTTTCAAGAAATAAGAGATTTTCTTTTTTAAAAAATATATAGATTTGGGATGCTAAATATATTGTTTTTGGAAGAGATTTCTGACGAAATATATAATCTTTGCAGACATAAGATTTGCCGAAATAGTTATTTTTGACCCTTACAAAAAAAGTCGAAAAATCTAATAAATATATATATTTTTTTTAGTCTATTTCTTGAGAAATAGACTATTTCTCAAGAAATAGATAAAACGGGCGGGAGACAAACTACGACCAAACTACGACCCATATAATACCAAAGTACGACCCTTCTAATAGGCCACCTTGATGGCCATATTTAATGGGTATATCCATGTAGGTATTCAAGCAGGTACACCCAGATGGATTTGTATGTATATATGATATATTTTCCATGTGGGCTCGGAAGCCGGTATACCTTCCGGGTGTCGAAACCAGGCATCAGGATCTTTAGTGCTCCCATGTTGGTTTTCCAAAGCTTGGTCTTTTGCTGTGACCATGCTTGGTTGTTTTCCCACGAAATGACACTATAACATGTAGTTATACCTGGATACGCTGTGGGCCCATACTGCGTCATGGATGCAAACATCACATGACGAAAACAGCAAACGTGGATATGTGTATGCAGCTACAAATCCATTTTATATTCCTTCATGTGGGAGGAAATATTCTAGAATTTGGTCATTTGTAAATATCTTTATATGTGCAAATATAAATATGTGTATATATATATGTGATATATATATATATATATAAATATGATAAATATATATATGATATGATAGATTATATATATGCTAGAAATTTATATGATATATATATATATATATTATATACATATAATCGTTTCACGTATTTATATCCATATCTAAAACTATTTAAATATATCGTATACATGCATGTGTGTATATATGTGTATTTATGCAAATAAATAAAACCATATGTGTATATATACATATATGATTTGGAAATGTCTTCACACGTGTGCCTCTCACAGTCCCTCACAGTTCGGCACAAAATGTTGAACGTTTGTTCTTTGGTGTTTCCACAAGTGCACAAGTTCCTCTGTGATTGTTTTAAAAACGGTGTGGTGCATCCAACCTCTCAAGGTCCCTCAAGGTTCAAGTTGAACAACGGTTCCAAAACAAAATGGCTTGCAATAAGAAGCTCTCCTCACAGCTTGCCACAACCCTTGAGTGTTTCTTCAACTTTCTATAACCGGTGAACTGGTCAGTGGAATTCTTTAGCAGCTTAGCACAATCGCACAGCCACCCGAGAAACCCACGCTATTTTTTCAAAGTGTCAATTCGCGAAAATGCAGGTGCAGGCCCAAACGGTAGTGGCGGGCAAGCTTTGAGGTTTGTTTGTCAATTTTGACACCACATACACAAGCTTTAGCGACCTGCTGCATGCGCTGCATCATGTCCTCACCCATAAAGCACCAGACCACTTTAGGGTTCATACACCGGCTCAACAAAGCCAGCTCTTGGAGCATGTGTGACTTGCTTGTGATATCGAACACTTTCATCCCTTCTTCGACAAAATGGTCTGCGACCTGGGTCAGAAGCTGTAACATGGAGCTCGTGGTCTCTTCAAATTCCTGCGCTGCACCTGCAGGAAATGCGAAGTCCTCTTTGTGAAAGGTAATCATGTCCTCAAGGTGAACATTTTGCTTCAACATCAAAGCAATTCGTTTGTGCAGCACCAAGTGGGGACTGCTGAACTCACGCCACAAAGCCAATAGAGCCTTCCCAAAATGCCGAATTTCAGATGCCTTTCCACGTAGTTTTGGATACTTGCCAGTCCTAAGGAACATTGTCAATTTTGTCAAATATCGGAAGGGTGTCGGCGTCCGATGTGTTCTAAAGTAATTTTTCAGAAACGTCCAGCAAACTTGGAGGTTTTCACTGTCATCTCCAGGCATCACCATTGTGACTAATACCATGAGAACGGAGCCAAAAATGTATTGGTCAACCCCCAGGTACTTGACATGTACCCAGTCGTAGGCTACTGTCCAGCAGCTAGCGCCTGGCAGACTTAGCAAAACGCATTGAGTTCGAGATGGTGAAGCGTGCCACGCAGAAGCATCCCATCGCGTTGACCGCCACAAAGCAGTTTCAGAAAAATTCGTCCATGTGAGATCGCCCGTGCCTGTGCATTTGCAATGCATGCAGGGGCCAGATTTGAGTGAGTAGTTCGGTGCACCAAGCATTGCCACGAAGTAATCCAGATCTCCCGTGAGTGCCCACAACACACCCTTCCATCCAGAAGCTAGCCATGTGCCTCCCCTCTGGGCTTCCAATGACCCTTCTGTGTACCTTGCAAGCTTATGATGATGCCATGCATTCATATGATCTGGTCTCAATTGAATTTTTATCCGGTATCAACTGCAGTTTTTTCTGGGTTTGCCAGCAAAAAATGTGTAAATAATCACATGGAACATGGATGAAAAAAGTTTATCACCACATGCAATCTAAACATCTAAACTTGCAAATGGTTCCGTCAAAACTCACAGACAGCTGTTTGATTAAAAGCAAGTTGCTTCTCACCTCGGTGGTTTTCTGATGGCCACTTCCCAGAAGCCAGGGCTGCAAAACTCCATTTAAGCACTGTGTAAAATTCGAACAATGTACCGTTTGTTTGATCACCAACTTTCAACTTGTCGAAGAATCCCCAGATCCATAGGAGCATTGAACCTGTGTTTCCATGCCCTAGAAGGCTATAGAAACTGTAGTTTGTCATGACCCGGCTCCACACCTTCCCTATCCCCGTCACGGGGACACCATCGCCGTGCACAGCAAACGGGATAGTAGTTGTGTCCCAATCTGAATGGGCTGTCATGGGGTGCCCATCCAGTTGAGGATGCTGCCGCATTGCCCGCCAAAACTTTCGCACACGTTCCACACTTGGAACTATTGCTGTGTTCCAGACCTGTTTGTAACTTTCCCAAATGCATGCAAACATCTCATGGGGAAGGAGCATGTGTTGAACGGAATCCGGAAAACCTTTCAACGGCACCTTTGCAGCATAAGGCTTTGGGAGTTGCGGTACGTGTTCGACCTTGTTCATCAGTTCAGAATGAATATTGTTCGGATATTTTCCTTTGGCCCCAAGATTGGCCAGCGTGTAGAGATCTTTTAAAACCCTTGGGTCGTCTTTGGACCTTTCTATGTCTTTGACAGCCTGCTCAGCAATCTGCTGCACCCTTTGTGGTGAGAAAAATCCCCACGCAAACAGATTCAAAAGCAGCAAAGCTAATGCAGAGGTTTCACAAGCCTGGCCATCATATTCATATTCATCTCCTTCTTCTCTTGCGCGTTTCAACCTTTGCCGTTGGCCTCGAGGTCTCTTTCGCCAGGGTTCAGAAACCATGGCTATAAATGGAAAAATGCATCCAAGTTGGAGTCACATGCAAACATCATAAGTTTCTAGAGGTTGATCACATCACATGTGCGCTTTCCACTTTCACAAGCCTTGATTCAAACTTGGCTTTCAACAATCAGCTGAGAGTTGGGAAAAAACCTTGAGAGATACCATGAGGGAACTGGATGACTTTGGTGGAAAGAACGGCTGCCTATTTTGGAACAATGGGCTACCAGCAAAATTATTTTACCACACGAATTTTACACCCTGTGAACATGGACACAACATTGACATACCTTCCTGGTAGTGGGGTCCCCAAATTCAGGCAAGGTCTAAGTTTGGAAAACATTGTCTTAATTATCACTTTGAGGTTGAATTCAGCTACGTAATGAGCAGCAATGGCAAAGGTGATTTGATTCACCACACATATTCCAATCTTGTTTGAGACTTTGTTTGAGGTGCCAACTACACGTGAAAAGTCTGAAGATTTAATGTTATTCATGTCCTTTTTGAAGCCTTAGGTACAAAAAAACCATTTAAAAAGGGAACGCTCGACCGGATGGTTCAAAATCAGCCTCAGCCTTCATGATGCAGTACAAAGCGATCAAGAAAATTCGACATGTAATCAGTGCAGGCCACAATGAACATGTTTGGGATTGTCAGCTTCAAGAAACCAATTCTGGACAACTAAGCTGAATATGACTGACTATCATTGTGATGTTTCTCATCATTGCCAATTGGAACGAAGCCCTTAATAGCCAAACAGTGAAAATGCACTCTGAAACCGTTGATGTAGATTATCTGCAAAACTTGATTTGTCAAACGCTCTCAACTCTTTCAACTTCTGTCAGGACAACTCAAAGTTTCTCAATGCCTCTTAGCGAAATTCCCTCTGATTCTTTCAAGGTCCCAACATAAGCCCAAAACCGACCCAAAATTCAATCTCAACGGAACCATGCTTCCGTTGGGGTTGAAATTTTAGGCCCGAAAGCCACCAACAGAGCCCAACATAGCCTCCAAATGGCCCAACATAAGCCCAAAACCGACCCAAAATTCAATCTCAACGGAACCATGCTTCCGTTGGGGTTGAAATTTTAGGCCCGAAAGCCGCCAACAGAGCCCAACATAGCCCTAAAAGGGCGCAACAGAAGCCCAACATAGCCTCCAAATGGCCCAACATAAGCCCAAAACTGACCCAAAATTTAACCTCAACCGAAAATGTTTCAGTTGGGGTTAAATTTTAGGCCCGAAAGCCGCCAACAGAGCCCAACATAGACCTAAAAGGGCCCAACAGAAGCCCAACATAGCCTCCAAATGGCCCAACATAAGCCCAAAACCGACCCAAAATTCAACCTCAACGGAACCATGCTTCCGTTGGGGTTGAAATTTTAAGCTCGAAAGCCGCTACTCTCTCTCTCTCTCTCTAAATCTCTCAAAGTCTCTCAAGGTAAAACTCTCTCTCTCTCTCTCTCTTTCTGGGTCTCTCAAGGTCTCTTCTCAAGGTCTCTCATGGTAACCCCCTCTGAGTCTCTCAAGGTCTCTCAGGGCAGCTCTCTAAGTCTCTCAAAGTTTTTGAGGGTAACTCTCTCTGATTCTCTCAAGGTCTCTCAGGGCAAAGCTCTCTCCATAAAAGTCTCTCAGAGACTCTCAGGGTCACTCTCTCGAAAATCTCTCAAGGTCACTCAGGGTTCAACGGTTCTCAGTTAAACAGGTCTCAGTTCAAGATGGCAAATCTCAACAACAATACAAACACAACATTCCAGATATGGACAGTGAGATTACCTTGTAAAAATAATGAAATGTGTTGAATGAATGCAAGAAAGAGGGCCCCAACCTTTCTGGTGATCCCCTTTAAATTGTTTTTTTGGTATATACTTATTAATGTTGCTTCCTGTGGGGTCCCAACCGCTGGTAAAGCATGAATTGCCAACAACACCATGCAACCTTTTCCACCAGATCCTTTGACTTCACGCTTTGAGTTCAATAGTTCTGTGCCACAGCACTCTGCACAACCCACCACGCTTTGAAGAGAGCGCCTGTTTGGTTCGACAGGAAAATACCAAAATTTACCAAACTTGGGAAGCACTACAAGGAAAATGTATGCCCTTTTCAGGACTTCGTCTTGGCCCTGGCTTTTGCCGCCTGAATCTCACCGTTGTACTTGTCCACATCCAAGGCAATGTTGCCGATGAAGTTGTCCAAACTCACTTTGTTAATCAAAGCTTTGTCTGGCAACTCGTTGAACATCAGCAAGTTGTTCAGGTTCGTGATGTTGTTGGTGAGGATCTTGTAGCCTTCCTTCACCTCCTTCTGAAAGTCGCTGTTGCTGACAAGCTTGGAACCATCCTTCAAGAGACGCTCACAAGCCTCCTTGGCCTTTGTAGCCAGCTTCTTGATGCCATCCGGGACTTCATTCGTATCCTCCAAGGCCTTCTCTTCAGCCTGATGATAGCTGGCAAAGACATGTCCACATGTTATTATAGTATTGTTTTTTTTGCGGACTCTGGTTTATACATGGAATCTAAAACAGATGTATTGCTACAGGGTATACCAGAAATAACCTGATCATAGTGATGTAAAAACTTTGAATTCTTTTTTAGTCATGAGAGACCCTGAGAAGAGAGCAGCACCAACAGAACATGGACCTTGCAACCTTCAGCCATGAGAGAGAGAGAGGGGAGCTGCACCTACATAAAGCATGTACCTTGAAAACCTTTAGCCATGAGAGACCATGAGAGGAGCGACATTGACAGGAAATAGTAGTGGACAATGACAGGAATGAGATCTGTGGTATTAGATCATGAAATAACGGACATTTCTTCACAAGTGAATGTGGGAAGCTCATAGATGGTGCCAAAAAAGTTTGACAAACAATTGAATTGAATTCCTGGTGCTAAGATGTGTTTTTTTAAGGCATTGGGGAAATTGTGAGACCCTTGGAAACTTCCTACTACGCGCATGTGAAACCGGAACAGGAATGTCGCCATAAAATCAGAAAGTCGGTGCTGTAAAGTCTTTGGATCAAACTTTCTTTAATGCAGCATCTCACTGATTGCCTTTCTCTAACTCACAGGTGACCAATATGTTTAGTTTGAAGAACCCACCCATTGAGAGCCTTCGTCAACTGGAATTTCCACTTGAGCTTCATCATGACGTCCGCGATGATATGAGCTTGCTCTTTGGAAATCTTTTTCATACCTTCCACACGTTCCCCTTCCTCGCTGCCTCGGATCTCTGCGCTGGAAAGTTTTCTGAACTCCAGGTATTCAATCTTGGAGACGGGGTCGGTCTTTGATACCAGCTCCCCATTGTCGATGGCCTTCTTCATCAAAGTTTCGTTCCCATGAAAATGGGATGCCAGCATCAGTGTGCGTGGCAAACCTTCGGTTTTGTCCTTGGCAATCGAACGGTGGAAGATTGCCCGGTACTCTTGGAACTCCTGTCTATCCGTCATGAGTCGAAATGCGCCATCTGCACCTTTGCTGAAAAGCTGGTTGATAAGTTTGGATTGGTATGCCCGTTGACCTTCCTTGGCTTTCTTGCTCTCGACATTGAACATATGGACAATGTGTTCCGGCAGGGTACCTTGAGACATCATCTTGTGAAACTTTTGGGCTTTCTGTTTGTCCCTCGCCACCAGTTCTCCTTTGTCAGCTTCACCTTCTTCATCACCAAGCCCAGCCTGTAACTCACCAACGACATCCTTGATGCTGCCACTAGCAGGTCGCTTTTTGGCAGCAGTGCCGAACAGACATGCCGAAGCCGGACGTTTCAAAGTAGGCATGTAGTCAAGGAAGTTCAAAGTTCTAGTTCCAGGCACTGGTCAAGCTGAAAATGCTTGTCGGTGGTGAGAAAATATGTTTGCATCTTCTGCAGAGAGCAGCTTAAAATGACAATCAAAACACCAAGTCCATTGAAAAACGATGTGCATAAATCATCAAACAATCATCAAAACTGATGATGGTTTCCTTCTTTTTTTTTGTGCAGAAGTGAAGCTTCCGAAAGCATGTGTCGTAGTTTGGTAGAAAGTAGGTAGTAGTTTCGACTCGTAGTTTGGTGGTACTTTGATCATACTTTGATAGTAGTTTTTCAAAACATATGGTATTTACAGTATTTGGTGATTGTAAAGTATGACCCCATCTAAAACTACGATCAAACTATGACCAAACTACGACTAGAAACTATGACCTACTTTCTACCAAAGTATGACCCTACCTGAACCACAGCTGTTTCTCTCCAATCAAAAATTTCTCAAGGTGTCTCAGAGTTCAAGCTGGTTCCAGTTTAAAAATTGTGTGTTCAACTTGAAACCTACCAGTCAATTTGTCTCTCTGCGCTCAAAGTCGGTACTTTTTTTTTCAGGTCGAGTTCAAGCTGGTTCTGTCGAATCCTTCAAAAATGCTCCCATACAAGTGGAGACTGAGCTGGAAAACAGTGAGGTTGTCCTAGCAAACCTACTTCCCACCCTTCTTGCGCAACTTGTGAAGGCGCCCGTGGCGCGCCATGCGCCTCATCTTTCTGGTGCCTGGGTTCGAGGAAGAAACATGTCCATCAGCCACAGGCATAGGTCCCGAAGACGACGAGGCACCATTGCCATCACCATTGGCCAGCATCCCCTGGATGCGTTCCATGATCTGGTAGCTGTAGGAACTCATTTTGGTGCCATGCGTGATGACATTCATATTGCCATCCAGCGTCATGAAGCCGAAGCCGCCAACCTCACTGTCAGTAGACTCATCTTCATTCTCTGGGTCAGAGTCCTTAGGCTCCTTTTCACCATTGCCACCAGGCTGAGCATTGGAAGGATCGCCTTGTACATGTTGGCCAGGGTCATGGCGAGCACGGTCCATACGATCCTTTTCACCACTCCCATCAGGCTGATTGCCATGAGGCTGAGCATCCGGGGCACTATGAAGGCACTGTTGGTCAGGCTCATGGCGTGCACACTCCATAGCATCCTTTTTTCCATTGCCATCGTGCTCATCATCAAGAGGGTCACTGGCATACCACTGATCGTCATCAGATTCACCGAGGATGAGGGTCTTGGCATCCAAGTCTGACATGGCAAGGCGCTGGATTCAGGATCACAAGTAACGGTTTGAGCAGGCCTCAAAATAGAAAATCACACACAATCACAACCTTCAGAGCATGTTTGTCATCATGCAATGCATTCAAACTAATCATAAATATTATTCCTGAAGGCCCCCAGTTAAAATTGAACATGTATCCATGAGAGACTTTGAGAGGAGTGTGACAGTGACAGCAAATGGATCTGTAACCTTTCAAACAGTGAGAGTCTGAAGACCATGAGAGGAATGCCAGTGGCAGAACGTGGACCTTGAACCTGCAACCTTGGAGTGCAACTTCGCATGTTCTAGATTCTACATCAAAGTCAACATCACCAAATGTGTCATGCAGTTTCTCTCCGCTCAGGGTCTCTCAAGGTTAGATATAAGAAATGTTTGCATTTTGAATGCCAACCATAAGTTTCCAATAGTTCAGTCTACTCTTTCAATTGGCCAAGTCACCTTCACCCACAGGCGCGAAACCCCTTTTTTCTCAAGCACGCATGAAACGTAGGTTTGCTGCAACTCTTCTGCAACAACCAATTCCATCTTCATCACACCACGGGTTGTTCTTTTACTTGGTCCTCTTGTCCTTCTTTCTGCTTGATGATCTGCTTGCCTTCTGGTGTTTCGACTTTTTGGATTCTTTACCTTTTTCCTTCTTCTTGCCCTTCTGCTTTTCATCATCCTTCTCGTCCGACTTCTTCACATGTTTTTCATTCGCATTCTTTTTTCGCTTTTTACTGGCTGATCTCTCCTGTGACTTCTTCCGCTTTTGGCTGGATTTTTCTTTGGGTCCCACCTCCTGCCCTAAGTCTGTCTCACCATCCCAGCAGCTGGGGCCGTACCCATCCCACTCCTCCGCTTCAAAGAAAGCTTCCTGGAGCTGCTGGAGATAGGCTGCTCTGTCATGTTCCTCATCTGCATCACCTTCCTTTTGAACTTCGTCTTCGCGTTGCGCAGCAGGTTGTTTGCGCCAGGGAGGACTGCCCGGCCATTTGCAAGTGCTCCCACGTGATGATTCTCCTGGTGGTGCTGTAGGATGCACAGGTGCCACATGCTGTGGCGGATCCAAGGGAGGCGATGGTCTCCAAGAAGGCGTAGGATACACATAGGGAATCACATATGGCGACTGGAAGGGACAAGGCGCAGGATAGTGGCAAGGGATGGGATGCCTAGGGTGCATGTGCACTGGAGGCTGCAGCGGCAGATGCATGGGCGCATGCATTGCTGGATGCATGGGAGGATGCATCAGGGGGTGCCGTGGGGGCTGCATCGGGCGTTGCATCGGCTGCATCGGCGGATGCACAGGAGGCACAGGGGGCACAGATTGCACAAATGGCTCCACCTCATTTTCATCCTTGGACTCTTGTTTTACTGCGTCCCCACCTTCCTCCCACCACCCATCTGAATTTGGCGCTGAAGAAAAGTAGCGACTGCTGTTCCTTGGATAAGCCACATCAGCTTCCAATGGATATTTTGTCAACCCCTGTAAACTCAGCTCATTGAGTTTGAGTATGGCATCTTGGACTTGCTCCTTCGTCTCGTAGGTGAGGAAGCCATTGATTGATCGATCTGGATCAAACCTACCTCTTTTGATCAATCTCACCAGAAGCAAACCATCAGACAGGCCAGCATGTTGTAATGCATTTGATAGTCGGTCCTCAGTCACTCCCATGTAGAGGTTCTTGATGAACACGCGGTTCGGGGAATCATCAGCGGGTGACGTGGTCGACATGTTCCAGTTCAAAGTTGATAAAAGGTGAAACTCAGTTTATCTATAGTCTTCTCACTGTGATGCATACACATGAAACATGTTTTGGCTGCATGTTTTGGCTGTTTATCCATGTGAAACTGCTGCGAAACCTATCATGGGTTGCCTGGACGACGAAACAAAAACATTAAGCTTTGTTGCTGGGCATAAACCTGATTGCAAATGTCATCACTGTCTTTCTTTGCATGTTCTGTGCCCTCAAGCTGCTTAAAGACGGCCACCAGGAATAACAGAATTGTTTGCAGCTTGCCTGCTTCACAATCAACATAATAGTTTTCAACATGAATGTTATACAAAACTGCTTGCTCACCTGATGAACTCTCGCGGTTGCACTCTCAGCCCCTCCTCTCTCAAGGTTCAGAAAAAGTTCAGCTCAGAAGTTGGAGGAACTATACACAACATTCTTCAAACTGGGAATGTCCCAAAATAAAATAGGGCTTGCATGAAACTTCATTTTTTGACTGAATTAGTTATAAGATTCGGGCACCACTGCGTATTTAGAGACATTCCCAACTCAGTGTGCGGCTTAAGGCCCAGAAGTGAGCACACATCATTTTTTGGGCGCACAGTGGCCAAGTGAGCCAGTCGTCAAAATCCAGCCACACGCTCTTGTTCCAGGTCCAGGTTTTGATGATTTTTTGAACGAAATATAAATGAAAAACCAAACATCATTCATGACAACAAAGTTGATAACTTCAAACCGGTGTTTCAAACACTGTCATCTCACAACCTGCGACTAACAGCTGGTACAGCACAGAGAAGCCCTTTACCTAATCAACATCCCGAGAGTCACTCTCCTGATCATCCCTGAAGCTTTCGTTGATGCCCTCTTCGGTCTTTGTCTCATCTTTGGTCTCAACCTCGCCCTGCTTAATCTTTTTATTGGCTGTCTTCTTTTCTGTCTTCTTCTTTGCTTTTGCTTTCGAAGAGCTTGACTTTGCCTTGGCCTTGGCCTTAGCCTTCGCCAAAGGCCACGACTTGTCGAACTCTGCACCTGCCATTCTGCCTGCGACTCTTCCTACTGCCTGCGCGTCACCCTTCGACATGCCATCCTTCATGAGGATCTGCTCACACCGGTGGTATGCATTGCTAGTGGTCCTTTGCCTTCTGGTTTCACGGGGAAGTTCCTCAGGACTAAGTTCCATGGCCTTCTTCATAGCAAGCTCGACAACTTGGTTGGGGATGTGTTTCTTGAGAACCTCCTCATCCTCCTCGTCAGCCAGACTGGTTGGGGCTGCGCTTGGCCGTTTCATACAACTACGTCCTCCAAGTTCTTCATCTGCCTTCTTCTTGCTACCCTTGCTGCCTGCCTTGCTTTGTTCTTTGGCCTTTTTTGCATTCTTTTTTTTGGGACCTTTCTTTTTGGGGGGCGCGTTGGCATTCATCCTCTGGTTCTGGGATTTGTCACCTTTTGCAATGGGAGATGCTTCAGCAGCGGACTTGAGGAGCATTGTTTCCTCCTGGGACACTTCCAACGAGAACATGCTGCTCTTGTGAGGGGAATCCTGCTTCGCTGTTTCAGGGGTTTTGCCAGGTTTGAGGTATGTAATGGGAATGTTTTCACCATCACTGTCTTGTTTCAGGACGCTGTCAAAAATGCTCTCTGCGCTCTTGCTGGTAGAAGCTGCAGTTTTCATGTTGGACTGCTTGGGCGTGTTGCTGGGGCTCGGCTCTGCTTGATCTCCTTGTTCTGAAGCTTGGCTGTCACCTTGTGCCTGGAAAGCTACCAGCTGTGTCTCTTGCTTTTCAACCTCCACCTTTACCAAAGCCAGGATCTCTTCCAAAGCTTCATGCTGCCTCTTGTCACACTTCCTGAGGGCTGCCTCTTTCTTCTCTGGTTGTTGTTTCAAGATACGTAAGTGGCTCAGGCCCATTCTAATGCAATCGTCAACTGCATCACAAAAGTCTTCCGTGCCCTTCTTGGTCTTGTTGATTTGCTTGGTCTCCACAAGTCTCATCAAAGCTTGCCTATGCTTCTTTGACGACAAGATTGTATTTGGAGCAACAGCTACATAGGACTTGAAAAGCTCGTTCAAAGAAGTCAACCACCCTGTAGGGCAACCACCCTTCCAAGTCACGGTCTCTGGAGGCTTGACCAGTTTCCAAACATTGGTGTCTCCTTCTCTTTCCATAAATTTGTCTAAGGGTTCCATCAAATCAGCAACGCTGATTGTAGGATTTGCGCAGAGACGGGGGCGAGTAGTCAGCATCCTGCTACAACATACCTAGACTTGTCTTTGTGCAGAGCCCAAAATCCTGAATAGATTTGATGTCAAAGTCATTTCAAGATCTACAAAAATCAGAAAGAACAAACAACAACAACAACAACAACAACAACAGCAACAGCAACAGCAACAGCAACAGCAACAGCAGCAGCAGCAGCAACAACAACAAACAACAACAAACAACAAACAACAACCAACAACCAACA
>Ga0126342_10013824_pt1 | contig 14277 bp, 8 predicted proteins | sample Cyp1metagenome_FD_92528 | JGI IMG/M metagenome (GOLD analysis project Ga0126342, IMG submission 92528) | Coral microbial communities from Lord Howe Island, Old Settlement Bay, Australia - Cyphastrea 1 metagenome | ecosystem: Host-associated > Invertebrates > Cnidaria > Coral ...
AACCACCTTTCGGTCAATCAGTGGCTTCGCTCTGCCATCCCTGATTCACAACAACCAACTTCTCCTATAGGTTTCCTATTTTTGAAACTTCCGCCACCGCCTTGTGCGGTACTACTGGTATGAATTTAATGGGATTTTAATAAGATCTTAGTAGGATTTTAGAATGCCGGTTTATCAATCTGGGTTAAACATTACCCTCAGGAATTCAACTGTTTGATTCACACTGACTTCCCTCAAAAAAAAATGGTGATGTTCCATAGCTACGTCTACGTTGAATTACCAGAAGGTATACGGTATATTTAATGGGCTGATTTGATGGGATTTAATGGAACGAGATCTAGTGACTTTTAATGGGCCTGCTGGAGCTGTTTTTTGTTTTTTTTCCTACCAGAGGGAATCTATACAGGATTTCTTAATTTTGATGTTTATAAGCAAAGCAAATCCAATGAAGTGCCGTGGATATGGTGGGATGAGGATGGGATGATGGGATCGGACGGTGGAGGGGGTACATCACAAGATACGAATTGTTCTGATGTTTGGCTTGGATTCTTGGGGTATGTTTTCGGATTTCATGATGTTGGCAACGGGGCACGTGGAAGTGAACCCAAAAATCAAATTTTCAAAAATCAAATCACAAAAAAGTAATTATATAAGTTGCCCTAAGATCCGCCAAGTCCTTGTCCAAGTCCCATATATTTCATATGTTTTTTGGATTTCTTTGGTTCGCTCCAGCCTTTTCACCGGTTTTTCCACCGCAGGCGCCGTGGTCCCGGTGATTTTGGATGTGACCTTGGAGGACACCGTGGTCACAGCGGCACGCTTCATCCAGGAGGAGCAGCGGCCACTGGTGGGCCTGGTGAACTGCGCGGGGCTCTCCCGGCGCTTGCCGTTGGAGCTGGAACCCATGGAGGCGGTAAAGGAGTTGTATGAGGTGACCCAACTGAGGGTAGGGGGGGATGAGATGTTGTTGGGGGGTGAGGGTGGGGGGTGAGATTTTGGGGGTTCGGAAGTGTTCCGTTCACTTTTTCGGGGCTGGACACCATTTGACAACGGATTCGGGATGGAGGAGTGTCACGTGGTGCAACCAGTGGCTACCAACATCTTGGGGGTGCAGTCCTACTTATATAGGATGTTGTAAGTGGACACACCAGCTCTATTTATTAATTATTTGGGCTATATTTATCCCAACTTATGGAGGTTAGAGTCCCATGGTTACCCCATCTTCACCCCTGGGTGACGATTGAGGTGAACGTCTTTGGTGTGACACGTGTGGTCCAGCACTTTCTGGAGATGCTGCGGAGCTCCAAGGGACGGATCATCAACATTGGTTCAGCGGCTTGGACCAGGTGGCGGTTCAATAATCCCATCCCTCTAATATTAAACATCCCCCAATGGTCCCCTAATCATTAAATGAATTTAAAGGGTTCCAACTATATATATATAATATATATTATATATATATAGATAATCATATATAATTATATGTATATATATATTAATATATATTTGTGTGTGTAGAATCCCCCTGCTAAACCATGGTTTTTGGGTTTGTGTTTAGTACTAGTGGATGGGATTAATCCCACAAAAGTGGGGAACATGAACATCTATTTGTTTTGGATTTTCATGGATATTATTATGGATATTATTTCATGGACATTAGGAAAGGATACCGTCGGAAATCCCATAAATTAGAGGTCTATAGCTTGAAAATCATGAATACCCTCTGGTAATTTAACATAGCTATGGAAAATCACAATTTTTAATGGGAAAATCCACTATAAATGACCATTTTCAATAGCTATGTTAATTTACCACAGGGTAAATGGTCGATTTTCCAGCAAGCCAGGTTCGATTGCCAGAGGGTAATTACCACAATCAAGCCTTTAGCATATGACCGCTGATCTGCCTTTTCGGCGCGATGGAAGGAAATTACGATAAACATATGAGTAATCGACAAGATTAGCTAAAGACTAAAGTAGTGGTAGTGGACTCGCGATGTTCAAATTTGTCTTAAAAACCTTCACAACCCATAGAGAGCCACCCACTTAGCGATACCATATTTTTACACATAGCATGGAATCATGGAAGTACTAACCTTCGCAACCGATGGGAACCACCCACTTTGGCAATGTCCATTGCGAGTAGTAAGTAATTTTGTCCGCCACTCATATATGTTTTAGTTAAATCTACTTCAACAAGCTACTGTATATGTTCGTCTCTTTCAATATTGTTGTTTAATCTAGGGGTCTAAAGAGGCCAGCAATCTTCGGGCATGGTGGGATTTTTTCTTGCTAAACCTTGGACGGTGAAAATGTCATTGGATTCCTGTGGGATGGCCAGAAACCAGTAATATCATGTTTTGACACTCGTAGATTATACAGTCAAACACCTGTGGTATAGAGATGGTTGGTCCATAAATAATGTTACAAACATGTTCACTGGTGCACAGTTACTGATTACACAGTTTGATGAATGTTGTAACACCAATGTTGGCAATCCAAGTCTGCTAAGTGCTCGTGGAAATACACACCCAATCATACCCAATAATCCCAGAACCACATTTCAGTCAACATCCCAAGTAATTATATAAAATTATGGATAATCCAGTCAGAAACCCTGTTTGAGCAAGAGCAAAAATGTATCTAAGATCATGAATTCAAATCAGAGTTTTCACCAAAGCCTGAGGTTTTCCCAATCAAGACCAAACACACATTGTATCTACGATACTTAACACTTAAAACCAATAATTCCATATCATATACCCCGTGGAGCAATTTATAACTTATATGACTCATATCAAATTGTCCCTGAATTTGCCTGCATAGTTAAAACATAAACCAGTCCAAGTAATAGATAGTCATCATCATGACATAAACCAATCCAAGTTTATATGTGTTTTTTCGATCTTAGATACACATATATACACATCATTAAAACACACATAGGCCAATCTAAGTTTTGCATGTGTGGATATCCACCACTATAATTACACCATATTTTTTTGTAATTTGTGGATATCCACCACTCAATCATTATGTTTTTTCGTCGCCATTCAATGGCCGTTTCAGGCACCTAAACTGGAGCTACTGTCCCATATAAAGCCACCGAACTTGAGGGTAGATCCATAATTTATCCATGATTCATGATGAATATCAAAAATTGTGATGTTCCGGTTCGCTCGGTGAAATAAGCCACAATTTGGGGGTATATACCATAGATACCATATATTTGGATACTTGTACCATATAAATGCATACAATTTGAATCAATTGGATAGGGTATATCATACATATCCCATTAGATCCCACTAAATCACAATTGTTGTTGCCCAAATCCCGTGAAATCTAATTAAATCACCAGTAATTTCCATGCACATGCCATAAATCACTAGAAAATCCCATAAAATCCAGTAAAATCACTGTAAAAATCCCCTTAACCCTTCCACTCCCCCCCCTCCCGTGTCCATTGCCAGGTGGCGGCCCTGCTGCCGCACCGCGGCAGTAGCAGCTACAGCGGCAGCAAGGCGGCGCTGGAGATGATCACGGACACGCTGCGCTTGGAGCTGGCGCCCTGGGAGGTGCCGCAGCCCTCACTAAGTCACTTAAGTTATAGCCAAATGGGTATGGGTCAATACCTATAGATACCTATTTTTAGTGGGATGAACATCCATTTTAACCCAGCTATGACTTGGGGTTCACTAGGTACCAGGGTTTTGACCCATCCCCAAATAGGACATTTAGGAGATATCTGGCTATGTAGATCTATTTAGATCTATGTATGTAGTCTCCAGATAGCGTATGTAAACTGGATTAATCTCCACAATACCCTAGCTATGGATCATTTGGTTATCATGCACAAGGATAGAGTTTGCCAGGCCACTGGAGCAATCGGCATGCTTTCAGGGCTACTTCGGATGACCGTTTTGAATACCTTCTGGTAATAACCATGGGAAATTAATAGTTATTCCCATCATTAACCATAGTTCATGCGATTAACCATTTCTTTTTTATTAAGTCTGAACTCCCAGCTTTCCAGCTGACCCATTTTTCCGTTGACCATCGTTGACCCATCAGATCTCGGTGAGCATCGTGGAGCCGGGCTACGTGAAGACGCCCCTGGCAGCCAAGCAGATGGGCGACAACGCCCCGTGGCGCCAGGTGGATCCTGTGAAGCGCCAGTAGCGTGGCAGCGTTGTTTGTTGAACGACGTGGGGCCCGGGGGTAGCGGGGGACTGGAAAAGATACCCTCCGGTAAACTAACATAACTATGGAAACTCACCATTTTTATCAATTGTTTAAGAGGTAAATCAACTATAGATGGCAATGTTCAATAACTATGTTGAATTACCAGAGGGTAACAATTGGAGAATTGAATAGTATAGACATATAATGACATTAATATGCACATCTTTGATAAACAAGAATGTGCAATAATGTGCACATTAGCTTCTAAACGGTGTTTGGGAATATGGCTAATATTGGATAAACAAATCAGACATGTGATAACCATTGGTGATCATGACTTAAAACTGCATAATTGTTAAGAATCAATAATAAGATATTTAATGGGGATACCCCTCTGGCAATCAAACGTGGCTGGCTGGGGAATCCATACGTGGAGGTGTGCAAGGGGCATTCATACATGTTTCTTTTCCATTGCCATGTTTGATTCCCAGAGGGTATGCCTGGGCATGCAGGATATGTAATTGGATCATCATGGCATCTTGTGTTGGTGGTTTCGAACATGATTTTAATGTTCAACCCATTTGGAACATGGCCCGGGTGTTGCCAAGTGACGAACTGTTTTTTACTTGTTTGGCATGGGCTGAAACCACCTACAGTACTAGATTCTTTTTTGACCCATTGTTTGCAGACTATGTTTATATAAAGTTTGGTGATTTTGGTGAACGGTGAAGTTCAAAGCATGGAAACTTGTTTCGTAACCTGCCGGGCAAAATTGTTCGTTCGAGGTGGTGTGTGTGTGTGTAAGAGAGACCTTTAGGTACCATTGTGTTCGGACTAGTTTCAATGTTTTTAGCGTTGTTAACGCTTTAATGTTTTTAAATGATTTCAAAACATTAAAAACATTAATCCCCAAAAAGGCTTTCGTTTTTAATGTCTTTAATGTGTTTAATTCCAAAGCTGCAAGTCTCAGATCTGGGATTCTGGAGCCTCTATGCTTTTAATGTTTTCAATGATTTTATATAATTGATAACACATTAAAAACATTAATCCCCCAAGAGGCTCTTGTTTTTTTTTGTTATTAATGTTTTTAATTGATTTAAACACATTAAATACATTAAATTAAAAACATTAAACAAACAAAGAGGCTCCAGAATCCCAGACTTGAGACCTGTGAGCTTTGAATTAAAAACATTAAAAACATTAATCCCCCAAGAGGCTTTTGTTTTTAATGTTTTTTTATGTGTTTAAATGATTTGAAAAGAGTAAAAACATTAATCCTTCACACACACGCCATTGGTGGCCGATTGTTGAAGACATATTCATGTCAACGCAGGTGCAAACCCTAGGCAACGATTTGCTCTCCAGCCTTGAACACAACGACGAGTTTATGTCTTTATCAATCGATTGCACTCTTATGTCTATCCAGGGCCAAGCCTCTCATACACCTTCATCAGCCGTGCGGAATGCAGCGTGCTTCGATGACGCACATTCTTTGCGCCGGGTGTTGACCATCAGAGGTCGCACCGGCGCTGTGGTGGCCATGCACCCGATACCGCGGGAGGACTCAGACCAAGTCGCCGAGGCCATGGATACTTTATTTGTGCGTGTCCCTAGACCCTGTGCATTTGGCCATTGTTTATGAGCACGCTCAGTGGGGCAAAAGGTCGCCAGGTTCAAAGGTGTTGAGGCGACTGCTCCGGAAGTTCAGGTGGATTCTGCCAGGAACCTTGTCTCCTGGGGTTCTTTCTTCACTGGCACCTTGGGCCTGCCAGCTTGAACCGGGAGGAAGGGAAAGCCCGCCAAGAAATTTTAGACGGCAGTATGGGGCAAGGGAGGGCAAAGCTCATCCTCGAAAATGTTGACCCAGATACACCTTTCTACTCGAAAGTTACTTTTATTGAGGGTCTGGCCGCAATTTGCCGATGCTTCCCAGAAGAAGTAGGTCGAAAAGTCACTGGCTCCAACAAGGAAGTTGCCAAAGTTTTGTGGTCCGCAGCGGCGTTGGAGAGGTTGGAGTGGCTGTTCAACAACCTTAGAATCTGGCATGCCATGACGCCACTGCAGAGAGCCTTATTGCCAAGTGGCACCGCTTCGAATGAAGCGCTGCATGCAGAACGCATGGAACAGAGCCAACAGGATGCTGCACCAAAGCACCTTGCGGCTCAAATTGCGCATCATGCAGTTTGTGAAGCTACTTGGTGGATGGCTTTGGTCTAAAGCATTTGCAAGTAACATGTAACCTAGTTGTAAAGTATTTACAACCCTAGTGTAACTGAAGCTAAGTAAGCTAAGTTTCTATCTTACTTTACGGTAGTTGTAAGTATTTACCAAAGATAAACTAAATAGTTAAATGTTAAAGTTTTTTGAGTTAGCAAAAAACAAACCAAACTAATTTATAAGTAACTTAGGAAACTTAACTTTTTTGGATTTTAAAAGCTATTATTTTTGTCTTGGAACAAAATCATCTAAAAAGCAAGGTTTGGGTTGGAAACGAATTAAAAACATATTTTTTGCTTTTTGACATTTTTGTCGGCAGGCGGCTCTATGAGAAGCCTATCGGGGAAAAATATGTGATGCTGAGTCTTTTTGTTGATATGTTATCCTCTTCTCGTTTGGACAGCAGGGTGGATACGAAGTAAAAAGCGTTTGGGCTCTTGGAAAGATCATGAGGCCACAGCCTTTGTGATGTGTGTATAAAGCCTTTTTAATAGAATTGGAGGTTATGGCGGTTCATTGGACCGCCTGTACATCAAGGGTATTTACATTGTTGGGGCTACATGAAGAAACACAAAGCAGCAACAAGGAGAAGAAAAGCAAGAAGAACGGCAAGGGCAAGAAATGAGATGTCAAGTCAGCTTTCCAACTTTAAAAAAGACTTTTCAGTTTTGATCTTGACCGAAGCCTGAGAGAAAATGCGAATATGACTGCAAAAGCATATCATATTTAAAACACAACATACAAAACACATTTCTACACATTTTTACACATGTGTAAGTGTTTTTTTGCTTACACATGTGTAAGTGTTTTTTTGCTTACACATGTGTAAGTGGTTTTTGGTTTACACATGTGTATTTTTTTGGTTTACACATTCTTACACATCCTTACACATCTATACGCATCCATACACATTCAGACATATTGTAGTCTTTTTGGTTCATGCTTTCGTACAATGACATCATATGATATACTTAATTAAATCCTTCGAAATGACTGCGGTCCAATGGACTGCATATCTTCTTGCATTACTTGCAATGAACTTGCGCGTGATAAGCATGTCTATTGATTAAAAAGTGCGGCCCACTGGATCGCATACCTTTAATTCTCTGGTCAATCAAAAACATATTGTTGCGATTTATGTTTCATCAAGGGAAGTAGCGGCTACCGACATCCGTGGATGTTCTATCCCGCGGCCCTTTGGGCAGCAACTGTCTCATTCTATATTTTTTGCAAATTAAGATTGTCCAACCCAAAGCACAAAAACATCATCATACTTTCAAGTGCAGCAAAGAAATTCGAAGAAAACTTACGAAACAAAGGTTTCTTCAACACAAAAAAAAATGCAAAACGCAATGATGAAGAAAAAACTGCAAAAATACATTTCTTTTCATGTTCAAAACAGCTTCCTGTAACGGCTGCTGCTTAAATTTCGACGCACGTCAGTGACTAACACTCATTCGGGCGCGTCAGCCTCCAGTTCTCTCGTGCCACACAAGTTAGGCTTTCGCATGCTTTCCATACTTCTCAATACCCAGAAGCGCATTTCTATCGAACAAGACCGAATGTGGTTAAGCGCTTTCTGTAAGTTAAGCTTTGGTCCTGCGAGAGAAACTTTCATGGAAAATAGTGTTCCTCCTGTCCTTTGCTAGTACTTGAATTTTGACGAGCCTTTTACCTTCATCTACGTGGATCAACCAAGATCAGAGAGTTGACAGAGCTGGTGTGCAAAGACTGGCTACAATCGCGCGCTTGTGTGCCATAAGTGTGTTGCGGAACCCAACAAAAACTTTCATGGAAGATAGTGCTCCTCCTCTCCTCTCCATTGCCAGCCATTGGATTGTCATGGGCCTTGTGCCTGAGACTTGACAGAACCAGTGTGCAAACACTCGCTGCAATCGTGCGTTTCTGTGCCCTAACTGTGTTGAGCAACCCAGCCAGAACTTTCATGGAAGATAGTGCCCCTCCTCTCCCTTGCCAGCAATTGGGTTGTCATGGGCCTTCTCCCAAAGAGTTGTCAGAACCGGTGTGCAAACACTGGCTGCAACCGAGCACACATGTGTGCCATGAGTGTGTGGATGCGGAAACGCGCTATATAGTTATGTATCAGCGCGCGCGCGATATAGACCCAAAAGTCCCTACCACATATATATATATATATATGTATATATATATACATACATATATACATATATATATACATATATTTATTTATTTATTTATGTATTTATTTCAGGTAAGTCTACAGTAGAGTCCACAGGAGGCTGGGTTCCATAGTGGAGTATTTCAAGTCAGGAATCACGACTGGATCACCATTGTGTTCATGGTTTCGAGACATCATCATGTGCTGGCAGCAAAGGGCAATGCTGAAACAGCAAGAGAAAGCATCTCGTACTCATCCCCTAAAACATAAGTCGGCTTCTCTACGTCTCCATGGTGATCTCGATTACATACCAAGATTGTTAGTTGCTGAGTCAACTGATAGATTTTTTTGGTTCAAAAAGATTGAAACATAAAGCCAATAATCTGACATATTTGAGATGGCTATGCATCATTGTTTAAGATGTTATCACAGATGTTGGCCGGCCATGTTCAAATACTTTTAGTATTCTAGTGGCATTAATCATTATATATTTTTGGGTACCCATGTTTGACCCATTCCCATATAATAATAATATATATATATATAGAACAATGAGTTATGGTGATATATTCCCAGAACTCGTTTCATCCTTTTTTCACACCCCAGTGTTCCTGGTTGAATGGTTGAATCCACCTTTGCCCGCGTGAAGAATCTACATTCTTCACCTTTAAATCCACATGTTATTTTTGTTTCATCGTTACATTCAGAGGTGTCATGCTAAAAGATCACTTTCATCTCATGGTCTTCCTATGTTTTTCTCCCATGTTATGTTTTCCCATGGCTGTCCCACTTTTCCCTTGTTTTTCCTATGTTTTCCCATGGTTTTTCCCATCCACCGCCCATCTCCAGGTGGTACCAGGACTGGATCGACAGCGCCGATCGCAGCCGCCAACAGGCGCACGACTTGGCGCCGGGGCCGGAGGTGACCAGCGCGGCCATCCTGGACGCCTTGAGGAATCCAAAACCCAAGACGCGTTGCGTGGACGAATGGGATTTAATGGGATTTTACAGTGATTTAATGGGATTTAATGGGATTTTATAGTGATTTAATGGGATTTTAATGGGATTTTATAGTGATTTAATGGGATTTAATGATATTTGAATGGGATTTAATGGTGATTTAATGGTATTTGAATGGGATTTATAGTGATTGAATGGGATTTTATACCTTAATGGATTATGATTATATGGGTTATGTGGATTATCTATGGATTAGGATAATATATGGCTGAAATATGGATTAGATTCATATTTCCTGGTTGGTGGTTTGGAACATTGTTTTTATTTTTCCATATATTGGGAATAACATGAATGTTTACCCTCTGGTAAACGTTTAATTACATAACTATGGAAAATCACCATTTTCAATGGGTAAATCCACTATTTCTATGGCCATTTTCAATAGCTATGTCAGTCATTACCAGAGGGTATATGATATACCATCAATGGATTAACTAAGGTTATGGACTCTAGTAATGACAAGAGGCAAAGATTGCATGGATTATGATATATTAAAGATGGCTGATTAAATATTCATGATTGTGGGCAATGATTAACATGGATTATATAGATCTATTTAGATATGTGATTGTATGGATTGACCATGGATTAAATAGATTATCTATGGATTATATTTTTTAATATGTTTAAAGATGATGATTGAATATGATTATATATATTAATGGATCATCATGATATTGATTTTATATTATTGATTCATGTTAGTATGTTTTTTTTGGATTAATGATATTATATGATTTACCTTAATATGATTTATGTCAATGGATTAACTAAGGTTATGGACTATATTGATGACAATGGGTAATGATTAATGGGTGATTAACATGGGTTAAATATATTCAGATATAAGATTAAATTATATGGGTTAACCATGGATCAATTATTAATATTAGATATCCTTGATGAATGTAATTAATCGTATCAACCATTGATTAAATGGATTGTAAATGGATTATGGTGATATATGGATTAAATATGAATATGATTATCAAAGATGATGATTAAATATTAGTATATATATATATACGGGTTACCATAGTATTGTAATATGGACCCATGTTAATATGAATGATATGGATTAATAATATTTTTTGATATACCTTAATATTATTTTTGGCAGTGGATTAACTACGCTTATGGGCTATATTAATGACAATGGGTAATGATAAATTTATGATTAACATGTTATATATATATATATTTGATTGTATGATTATTGTAGGGATTATCATGTCATGATTTTCATGATATGAACATATTAATAATCATACTAAGGTATGTTTAAGTATCCCTGCTGCCTCAACTTACATTTTTGAGGTCCCGGGGGGTCCAATCCAAGGGCCTAGGGATGTTAAGGTTATTAACACGTTGCATGGATTATATATTTTAAGCGATGTTGACTATATCATGATAAACAATTTAAGCATATTACAGTATAAGTATAACGCGTTGCGTGGATGAACGTTATTTGACAATAACATGAATGCTTGAGATGTTAAGGTTGTTAAGCATTCTTAAGCATGAATATGACCTCAATTTAACAATCTTAAATATCCCAAATGTGTCTGAAAATTTGGTATTTTTCCCAGTTATGTCTATTTAATAGATTAACATAGGGAAAATGATGATTGACCATCGGATCATATGGGATAGGATCTGGGTTACAGTATGAAAATTTTGGCGAATGGTAAAGAATGGTCATGTATAGATGGCTTATGAGGACCTACTTACAAACGTTCAAAAGGGTTACCCTCCAGTAAATTAGCATGACGACCCGGCCAGTTTTCGGGGTTAGAAGATAAATCTCCACTAAAAACTTGTTATTTTCGGGGTCTTTATGTTAATTTACCAGAGTAATGGTTCTGTGAATGTTGAATGGTTAATATAATGAGATACTTGATGGTTGATACTGGTCAACAATAATAGTTATATAATAATCCTTTCCCCCTATTCTAAACCCCCCAAATAAATCCAAATAATAAAAACTAGGGTCCGTCTCCAATTTTGGAAAATTTCAGGTTGGCCAATTTGATTTTTAATTGATCCCCTTTAGAAAACAATGTAAAAATGGAGCTACCATTTCAGGGTTTCACCCCTTAAAAATAAAAACTAGTCAACCCCGGGATGTTTTTTATTAGGGTCCGATTTTTTTGGCCGAAACAAAAATATTTTGCATTAAGGTTTTTAATTTGATATTAGGGGAAAGCTTCGAAAACATGTTTTTGGCATTTTAAAAGGAAGTCGAACCGATTTTGAAATAGAAGTTTGTTTATATTAGGGTTTTAAATTTAGTATTATGGAACCTTCGCACCCCAACAACAAATATGGCCCCTCAAAAAAAACTACCTGAGGTGTTTATTATTTGAGGTGAACAGATTAGTTGCAAATAAGAATTCATAGTGGCTATAGTAATGGGGATAGTGATGGGGTTCTGGGTCAATGTTGTTCAATCCCAACCGCACGCTGTTCGTTTCATCTGCTTCTTCCGTTGGGATGGTTTCAGCTGTTGGTGCTTTACCCGGTAGGTCAAACGTGGCAACTGGAAATCCCCGAAGTCAATGGAGGTCTTAATGGGAAGAAATCAAATCTATATCAAACATATATATATATGTATAATTGGTGGTGTGGAACTTTTTTCCACAATATATGGAATAATGATCCCAACTGACTAATATTTTTCAGAGGGGTTGAAACCACCAACCACAAAAAAAAATATATGTATATATATAAATGGTGGATTTTCCGGCACACCATGTTTGATTACCGGAGGGTAATGTTGTTCAATCCCAAGGGGAGTAGCGTCTTTGGGGGGTTGGGGCTTGCTATGGTTTGCTTCACATGAGCCGGGTGGAGATTTGAAGCCACATGTGGTTTTGAGCAAGAAAATACCGCATATACCGAATACCATTGGAATGGATTTCATGAAGAACTTAAACTGCCAAATTGAAGATGCAAATTGTCTTCCACAATTCATTTTTTGGGAACACCGGGGGATGGGTGGGGAAGCAAGGGTGCCTCATCAGTTCCTTGAAAGGTGGTGAATGGCCGAGGTTATGTCGTGGCCAACGTGAAGCATTTTCCCGCCTGGACGTTGACCACTTTGGCCTGGCTCCTACCAGATCGAATCAAGGACTTGATCGTGAAAAAGTTTTGAAGTGAACGGAACCGCAAACGAAGAACATCGAAGAACCATAGCTTTGGTGGATATCGGATGATGCTTCCAAGATGCTACATAAACCATGCACCTGTCCATTCCGTTTCTATTGATACACTGGGGTGCCAAAAAAACTGGCCGGTCGTTTGGACTGCTGCGGTGGAAAAGCCCTTTCTGCATCAGGGTCAGTGGCGGGATTGGCGAAGATTTGGTCGTAGACAATGTGGTTAAAACAATGTCATAAACTACCTATGACTGGGAATGGTAACCATACCACTTTTAAACATGGTGATGACTGTGTGATTGTTTAGGATTGTTTTGACCACATTATGTTAAATTGTGGCTCTGCTTTGTTCATATAGGCCAGGAGAGGGTACACATGGCTGGAATTGAAATTGGCTAAGAATGACATGTCCAATAGTCAGAACGCCTGATCATATCATATGTTATGGAAACCCAACGCTGTCAACTGATATGATTCGGGATTCAAAACAGCTCAAAATAGTTGAGGCCAGCCATGTTGACATTTATGAGTTTTGAAATTGTGTTTTATTGCCTTTTTTAATCCCCTCCCCCCTGATATCAAATAATTGCCCGCAATTTAGGGACCCAAAGATGAATCAACCCAATGCGCTTAAACCAGGTTTTCGATTGGGAGCATACTTGGTATAACCCAAAGTTTGTTGCATAACAACCGAAAGTCTCCCATACTCACCCGGAGTTTGTTCCCTTTGCCTACTGATGTGCATCCAACTTGGGCCACTGGCCTACGGCGCAGGCAGGAAGATTTAGAGAAGTCAGCCATCAACCAGGCGCAACCATGTAGCAACCCCAAAATATGGTAAGTTTCACTAAGATAGACACGTATAGGAACGGTACAATTTACCACAATTGCTTGAATCGGAATTTACTCTTCTATTTTGAGGGGGTTGCAATATTAATTATATTATATTATATTATATTAAATTAAATTAAATTATATTATTATATATTATATATATATTACAGTATTATGATTGCATTTCTATATATATATATATAATATACATATTTTATTGTTGTTTAAGACATTGAATTTTACATTATGTGTATATGCATATGTAATCTATGTATGTACATATATATGTATATGTGTGTATATATATATGTGTGTATATACATATATATATATATATATGTACATATATATATAGATGTATATACACATATATATATATAGCCCAGATATATGTTAGATGTTTTACATACATTTACATACGCTGTGCTCCAGTTCCATTGGCCGCAAAAAGAGATCCGATGAGTCGACAAATGGATTGGTTTTCCGAAAAGGGAAAATCGCAGGAAACCATGGGATGTTCCCATGAAGATCATGGCGGTTTCCTTAATATGATTATCTATGGGTTATGATAAAATATGGATATATTATCCTCCTTGGAAAAATCTATAAAATAGATCACCTGGGGGTACGATTCTATAGGGATGAGGCTGGTAGGCCAGTGTTTACTATAGAATGGTACCTGGATTGCGCCCATGCAGTTTACATACCCAAAAGTGACACCAAA
>Ga0126342_10013825_pt1 | contig 14275 bp, 13 predicted proteins | sample Cyp1metagenome_FD_92528 | JGI IMG/M metagenome (GOLD analysis project Ga0126342, IMG submission 92528) | Coral microbial communities from Lord Howe Island, Old Settlement Bay, Australia - Cyphastrea 1 metagenome | ecosystem: Host-associated > Invertebrates > Cnidaria > Coral ...
CTCTTCTTTTCTCAATGTTGGAATGCAACTGATATGCTTGAAAGATCTTGAAAGTGAAGCCCCTGTCTTGAATTCTGAATTCTGTATCAGAGGTTTGGAGGGCAGGTTGACGTTTTTTTTGGGGCACCTCCTAGCCGAGATTTTTGGAGCAATTTCCTTGTGCTCGTTTTGAAAGGGTAGGTTAAAGGAAAATCATTTATCTGCTGTTACTGGGCGGGGGGTAGATCGAAGTTATGTTAAATTACCAGAGGGTACTTTGCGGGACCTCATTAAACAATATTAAACAACCCGGAAAGTTGTGTTAGTCAATAGATTGAATATGATTGGAGGGGAATGAATCGTGGCATTTACCCCCAAGCAATCCCAAGGCCTCCTGTAAATGTTGACATCAATTCTGGGAAACAAGGGTGGAAAATCAGCGTTTGCTCATAGGTTTTTTTTTCCTGATCAAAAAAACAAATATCATTCAAAATCAACTGTATTTATCATATTAATCTACATTCACTGGATCACCTAGGTATTGGATTGGGTGGATTTCACCAGCGGGATGGAGATCGCCATTCGTCGTCCTGGGCCCCATGGATCATCATTTTTTCGAGGACACGTCCAGTAAAAAGGTCGGTATTCACCAAGCAAGGGGAGGTGGAGCCACTGAAACATGGTGGATGATACAACCAATGAATATGTGGACAATCCAAAAAAAATCATATAAGCCATGAAAAATGGAGAATATATGAGAATATCCTATACATGAATGGCTGGGGGGCCTCCAGCTTGTGATGCTTTGCCACAAAATGGCACATCTCGGATGAAAGGCTTCGACGTGATGAGCTGTCACTCGCCCGGATGCAACATCCACGTACCGGCACTTCGGGTATGTAAACCTTTGTCCCTATATTTCCCTAGCCCTAAACATCCCTAAACATCCCTAAACTAACATGTGGAAAATCCACTATTTGTAGATCGGAAAACCATTGGTTTTCCACAGCTATGTTGGCTTAGCCCAGGGTACCTCCCACTTCACCTCCCGGGAATTGGTGCAATTGACTCATTGAGTGCTTCATTGATCGCGCTGCTGATGACATTTGCGGAGGTCGAGGCTTCTTTGGTGGGACTCTTACGGCCTCATCCATCGTGAGATCATGGCAGAGGTCAGATCTGGTGGCTGGGTAGTTGGTGGCAATGAGCCATGACATTCATATCAAGTGATAATCACACAAAAAAATGTGGTTTTATTGTACTATATGATAACCGTACTATTACATTCTATTCGATATATTAGATTGGATTGCAGTATTTTATATTGAACTATATTACAGTAAATTACATTATTTCATACTACCGTGAATCCCTATGCGCATCTATGCGCAGCTTGTTGAACGTGTATTCTTGAAGGGTTTACCTTCACCAGGCACGAATTCAATTGCACCATCGGACTGGCTATGTGGCGCTAGGTTTGCTGGGCCTTCCCCAAGGCGAATTTCGGAGCCCCAACCACCTCCAATGGCTGTTGGACCCTGGTTGGTCAGCTTGCTGTGGTGCATTTTCGCCTCGGATGCCGAAGTTTCAATGATCGAGTATGGCGTGCAAAGCATATGGGGAAGTTGAATATACAACACAGTGCCATATTAGGTAGAGCAAAATATATGTCAAATATATATATATATACACAAAATGTAAGAGTTGTAATTGTAGCCAATGCCGTGATAAATGGTGCCTATGCATATATATATATATATGCGTGTGGTACATATATGTATAGACAGAATGTATCATATTGCCGTCTCAAAGGGTGCGTCGATCTTGATGCAGTTAAAAAGCCACAGGAAACGCCTTGAAACGCCTACACCGCTTGGCATCCGACCTGCTCCCGCTCGGCTTTCAGGAACTCCTCAGAAAACCCCAAAAAAAGTGACTTGCAAATCCACAATGGGGAGATGAGTTTGGAAATGGAAATTCGAATATACACATGTCTATACAATTCTATACATATGCATACACGTGAATATGCATATTACACATGTATAATTTCATACAGTGTGAAAACAGAAGCGCGCCCCATCGCAAACACGCGACCCGCTGGATCTTGCAACATCTTCCCTTTAGGCATTTGGAATTTTGGTTCAGATCTACAGGATGGCTGGCAAATAGAGAAATTGTTTGGCGCCTTGTCATTCAGCAACTTGACGAGAGTGTCCGCCTTTTCTCTCACGCCGCTGCCTGGCATTCAGGCATCCTGGATTCTGTTCAACAGGTTCTGCCACATCAAATCTTAGGTCCATTACATAAACGTATGTAATGTGCATGCGTGGTTCCATCTGACAGTGTTGTGCGAGGGTGATACTTTTGATAAAACCTGGGAAGGCTAGCCTTGGCTTTTTAGTGGGGTTCGAAAAGGACATCAAGGTTTTGAATGGGTCCAGAATTGTTTTGGGAATTAACTTTATTCCGTTTTGGGATCTTTTTTGGATCTGTTTTTCTGCCCGTTTTCCTTGCTATTTGCAGCATTTTGGACCTGGAAGCTGCCGTTTCAATTGTCTTTGCTACATTTTGGAGTTGGAACCTCTCATTTTCCATAGAATTTGCAGCATTTTGGGGGAATTTGTAACATTTTGGAGCTGGAAGCGAACCTTTCACTTTCGATGGAATTTGCAACATTTTGTTGCTCGGATTGTTCATGTAACATCGTAGTTTGCAACTAGGGTTCATTTAGTGTTGGTTTTAGGGTTAGTTTAGGGGTTTTGTTTGGTTTTAAGTTTTTTAAGGTTGGTTTTAGAGTTAGGGTTTATTTACGTTTTTTATGGGTTAGTTTAGGATCTTTTTAGGGCGTGTTTTAGGTTTTATTTAGGGTCGGTTTAGGATCTATTTATGGTTGGTTTAGGACCTATGCATGGTTGGTTTATGTTGGTTTGAAGTTTGTTGAGGGTTGGTTTAGGATCTATTTAGGCCTGGTTTAAAATCTATTTCGGGCTGGTTTACGGTTTATTAAGGCTTGGGTGAGCATCTATTAGGGGCGGGTTCAGGGTTTGTTCAGGGTTTATCCAGGCTTGGTTTAGGATCTATCTAGAGGTGATGTGGGACCTATTCAGGATTGGTTTAAGGTGTGTTTAGCGTTGGTTTAAGATTTATTAAGGTCTGGTCTGGTTTGAGATCTACTTAGGGCTGGTGTAAGGTTTGTTTAGGATTAGGTTCAAATCTGTTTAGGGAGTGTTAGGGTCTACTTAGTGTTGTTTTAGTGGTTCTTTGGTTGGTTTGGGGGTTATTTATGGTTGATTTAGGGTTTGTTTATATGATGTTTCTCAAGGATTATCTGTAGTATATGAGGGAAAAAAATAGAAAAGCAGAGAGGCTGAAAAGCAGGTAAGCAAAGAAGCAGGGAAAAGCAGAAAGCAGAGAAGCACAGAATCTGGAAAAGCAGAGAAGCAGAAAAGCGAAGAAGCAGGGAACCGGAAATCAGAAAAATGCCCAAAACGGAAAAGAAACTCCTTTTGCTTTCTGCATTTTGCGGGTCCAGCTTGCTTGGGATTCCTCTTTCTGATCAACAAGCCAGGCGACCAATAAGTCGCGAGCATGGGTTGTATGTGGTCATATTATATCATGTTGGGTTCCTTACTACTCATAATCTACTCATATATATATATAACATTATATAACCATATAACCATATATAACCATATATAATAACCATATATATATAACCATATATATATAACAATATATAACCATATATAATTATATATATATATATAACCATATATAATATAACCATGCCATCTCTGGCCTCTGTCTTGGCCGTCTTCCCGGAATTGGAAATTGGACAGCCGTCGGAACAGCAGCTGTTCACCACGCCTCGGTGCCCAAGAGGTCAACACAAGACCTTCAAAATAGGTGGGTGAAAATTATCTTGGGTTACCCCCTGGTAAAATAACATAGCTATGGAAAATCACCATCTTTCATAGGTAAATCAACTATAAATATCTATAAATGGGCTATTTTCTATAGCTATATGTTATTGCTATGTTAGTTTACCAGAGGGTATCTTGGGTTATCTTGCGGACCATTTTCTTCACTTGTAGGACCCGCAGGGTGTACGGGTGAAAGGAACCATAGCAGACCATAGCGTTCGATTCAGGGCCTCCAAAACATCCTTGGAGTTGGCTGCAAAGACTACTGGACACCGAGAAGTAGATATTGAAGTCAGGAGGACCACGGTACACTAACGATGAGCTTCTGCACTCATTCGAAAATGTGTTTGAGGGACTCCCCGAGCAAAGAAACATGCCTCATCCCAAACATCCCGTGCCCCCTTGCGAAACAAAAGTTTCATCAGGTTCATCCCCTGCGCCAAACCTGGGCCTCCATGCAGTTCATCTGCGATGTTGTCTCCACCGTTTTTGATCAAGTATTCCAACCTGAAAGGTAGGTGAAACCCCCCAGCTATCATGGAAGCTGGCTCTGGCCTTGGGCCCTTGGATCCCTTGGGGTGGGCCTTGTCCCTGGGTATATCCCCCGGCTGGGCCCCGGGCATGATGAGCGTCTTGAGAATTCTGCGCCACCTGAGGCGCAAAACAGAGGGAAACCGAGGTGAAGTGCTTGGATCCCATGGGGTGAAACTCATAGGATTTGGAACCTGCCATCTGCGGCATGGCTAAGCCTCTATAGACAAAAAGTATCAAAAAAATTGGGAAAAAACGCACACTATATAGTAGAAAGAAGGTTGGATATCAAATAATCCGCCATGCAAATTGCTCAAAATGCACGTATGGACCACTTATTTCTTTTAAAATGCACCCCCAGCATCCTTGCCACCTGAGCAATTTTATCCGCATGTCAGTGCGTCATACCCCAGCTGGATTCTCCATGATCCAACACACCAAGTCACCAAGTGACTGGATTCTCGATCTGAAACCAAATATGTTTCCAGCATTTTGGCAGGAGTTCACCACAACCATCCACAACCAACATTTACAAAAAATGTCCCAGCCCGTGTTACCAATAGTTAAATAACAGTCAGATTTCTAGTGTAGAAAAAAACAGTGTTCATAAAGCCAAGTTCATAAAAGCCATCCCCAGTGTTACTTCAAGGCCTTCGGGTCCTGGGTACCCCGAGCTTCTCTTGATTCCCGTTGAGGTTTTCCAAGGCACGCGTCATGATCTTCCTGAAGAGTTGTGCCAATTTGGAACCCAGAAGTGCCCGCCCTAAGGGCCATTCCAACCCCACAAAAGGTGCCGAATTTGCGGTAAAACCCGGGTCAAAAAAAACATATCATTATATATATATATATATATGCAGTGGTAGATGTGATCTTATGAAAAGCTGCGAAAACACCGGTGAAGTTGATTTTTTCTCAATCTTTTGAGGTTACAAAGTATATATATATATAAGCTTTTGTGCTGATCACAATGTGTAGCCCCCACCCTCCAACCCTAGGATTCAGCCACCTATCGGTTGCGAGGGGGGGTTCAAACCCTCTATGAACCAACCAACAAGTAGGAAAAGGACATCTACCAGCTGAATTGTTTTTTGTCGCCTTGTTGGGGCTGAACCCCCCAGAAAAGTCAGCTGAACATTGTGGCTTTAGCTGGTCACTCACCAGATTGTCCAAATGTGGATTAAATTTCATACATTTACAGGTCCCAGTTTTAAATGTCTCACAGCCCTATACTGAACCCCTTCTTGGTATTAAACATCATCCCGATCCACGGGATCCACGCGGGATCGCCAAGCAGCTGTCGATACTTGTAGGTCTGCGCATCCAGAGCAATCTCATGGAGCACCTCAGGGATGGTAGGCCCGTTTTGCCCGGGATTCAACCCCGGAGTGGGACACAAATGTAGCAAGGATTTGGAATAAAACATATAAAACTAACAAAAATGTGGATCTGAGAAGGGCAAGAACGGTGATAACGATCTATATAAAGCAAACGTGGAGAGAATCGACGAAAAACTGGAGTAAATCCGTGTAAATCCAGCAACTCTTCAGCACTTGGGCTCCCTGACACTGTTCGGGCACCCCCAGCGCTTGTTGGAGGTCGCCTTGCGATGACAGCAATCAAGTTACATGGGTACAGTAAATATGATTACCCTCCAGTAAATTAACATAGACCCTGGCAGATGGGGGTTGGAAGATTAGTTTCCTCTAAAAATTGGTGATTTTCAGGGTCTATGTTTATTTACCAGAGGGTAAATGTTGGCATATGTATACATAAGCAACAACCATGGGATAGTTAGGCATACCAACCCAACTAATGGATTGATGACCGTCCCCCACGACAATTCAACCAAGTCTTGACCATGGCACATGTCGTGAATCCAGCCATTTCATGACCCACTCCTATTTACCTGATCATCAGCCATTTCCAGAGTGGTATCTAACATCAAGCACAAACCATCATAAACCATCATAAACAACTGGTTTATTATCATATTTATGATGGTATCATTAGCCATAAACCATCATAAACATCAATGAAACATATCATCAACCAGTGGTGAATCATTTTCGCATCACCAACTGCGACTCACCCCATGGCCTCACGCAAATTGCGTTCCTTGGGATCAGTTGTGGCACCTTCATTGATGGGGGACTGCGTTAAAAGAATCAATTCAAAACATATCAGAACAACTATTACAAAAGAGACCGAGACCTAGGCACATCACAGGATATTACGGGCACATTTCAGGTGCAACGCCAATTTCAAGGTCCAAGATCTGCAGTTCTCAGGGCCATTGGTCACCTGATTGGCCCTGTGAATCTATCCATCCTGTGTTTACTCGAGAAATCTCCAATTTTGAAGCCTACCAAGGTATACCCGTTCCTGAGGTGTTTGTCAATATAGGTCCATCTGAAGTCCACCCATGTCGGGTTTGTCTTACAATGTTCCGGGGTTCATCAACCATTTTCACACAGAGCCATTTTGGGGCGCCACTCCTCCCTTGGCGCCGTGGCCAAGTATGGCCAAGTCGCAAAAGGAGTTTCAAGCTCCGCAACAGCCTTGGCTTGTCGCTTGATCCTCAGCATCAAGCCGAATCCAAACGCCTGGGTTTCAACAAGTTGCTTAGACGACATATATATATATATAGATATAGATATTATATAGATATTATATAGATATTATTTATAAATATATATATATATATATATATAGATATATAGATGCATGCACATATATATATATATACATGTATGTATATAAATGTATATAACATGTATAAATATATATATATATGCATCCTTTGATTCTCACTGAGGCTGAGACTTGATCGCCTCATGTTTCAGTTTTCCATACCTGGGATCAAAAACCGTAGCCCAACGGGGATTCCTTGAGTATGGCCACTTAAAGCGCTGTTGATGGAAGTACGACTGGTACGATCATCCGACCATATGGGTAATTACAACATATTATATTACAACATGGTACAAAACGTCATGTTAACATGCACGGTATTTTTTCTGGACGCCCCCTAAAACTCCTCCGACGAAGACAATTTATGATACGGAAGACTGGTTGCAGTGCCTAGGCTATGTTCAACTTGCAGGTTGGATGGCTGTAAACGTCCTACATCCACATTTGGCCGGACATGCTATCCATTTGTCAAATGTGAGAACAAATGGTCCCAAAGCCAGTGGATAGTTTGCATCTTTGCAGGGAACACGTATTTACGCTCTGTTATAAACCAATCACATCAATGAACCATCCACATGTTTTTACTAGAAACAGCATATACAAATGGGCAAAAAAATCTGAGGATTGGTCCTTTGCCGAATGAATACAAACCATTGAGCACCATCAAACCCCCGGTGGTTGCGTCCTAGCTGCCACTTGTCCAGCGCCTTTTCCATGATGGTGGCGCCCAGTGGGCCAGTGGCTGCGGAACCATGGGATTTTCGGGTAAACCAACATCTGATGGTTGACGAGAAGTACGTTTATAACATGGCATAGATATATGTAAATGTAATGTAACATAACGTAAAATAACATAACGTAAGGTAGTCAGGTAATTGTTTTGTATTGTAATGTGTGTATGAACGTATGAACGTATGAACGTATGAACGTATGAACGTATGAACGTATGAATGTATGAATGTATGAATGTATGAATGTATGAATGTATGAATGTATGAATGTATGCATGTGTATGTGTGTGTATAGGTCTGTGTACATGTATATGTATGTGTATATGTATATGTACAAGTATGTGTACACGCACATGATCGCACATGTATCTGTATATGTATATGTCTCCGCTTTTGCATATGCATATGCATACCGGTTAATATACACAAAACCACACAAAGCCATGATAGTTCAACGGCAAAACATATCATTATTGTTGAAGATCTTCTTGACATATCAATTATTTTGCTACTAGTTGGATCTACCCTTTAAACATGTTCGAGTCAAATCGCCCTTATACACCCTTTTTTGCTGACTTACTGTGGCAAACCGAAAGCCGTCCGTGCGCCACCAAGAGGGTCGGTTTAGCGTCGTGCTTGCCAGTTTAACACAGGAATTTCTTGTTGCCGGCCCTCTTCCATGCTGATTCCGTTACAGCCCTGGTTGGTTGATACATTCTAAAGGCGCTGTGATGTTCCATGAGGGATTGAAGTTCCCCTTTGGGACCCCTAGGATTCCCCCGTCTTTAAGCCTTTTTTGTCCAGAACTCACGTGAGACTCCGCAGTTGCCATTTGGCAATTGCAACGCTCAGCAGCTGATCCAAGCAAAAAGAATGTCACAGTAGCTGGAAATGTACGCAAACTGCCAAACAAAACACGGAGAAGGGAACCTTTTCAAAGCCAATTGCAAACATGTGTATGTATGTATATACACATACATATACATGCACACATAAGTTGACAATCTGAGATCTGATTTATATTGGCACATAAATGTGGTGAAGAGCTCAACAGTGCTCAACCACCCAGTGTCGTTCAATCCATTTGACCACTGGCTCATGTTGATATTGGAGGTGGTGGCTTGGATCAAGCCTGGCTTAGAAGAATCATTGCGCCACCTTGCACCCCTGAGACGACCCAAGAAAAAAAAAACTGTTCAGCTTTGGCTTCTTTGCAGAGGTTCCAAAACTCATCCCAGTCTTAAATCCAACACCAGTTCTGGGTCACCTGAAAAAGGGTGCCTGGCTCGGAGCAAATTTGGATCGGCACTAATTACTGATTGCCACATCCCCAGGCCGTCTTCTATGGTGCTTGGTGGTTGGCGGTGCCCAACTCACTTTCCGTAGAGGCTCACGCCCCAGGCCTACGATGGAGCATCTGGTTAGTCAAAACTGGAGTTTCCGACCAATAGGATGATGACGGATGATGATGGATGATGAATCTTCAAGTCTTAAACAAAACCGGGTTGTTCGGCTGTTCGAGGCCGGGTGTGGATTTTGTTGAAGCTGGTTGGGTTGCAACCACAAGAGCCCTTCGAAGTTTTCCAACCCTGGGACAAATGATATGAATATACCAGAGGAACAGCCCCAAAGGCTTGCCCCCACCACAGTAGATGGTTCAGATTCGCCCCTAGTGACTAGGTATATCTTGGCATATCTTGGCTGATCTTGGCTGTTGGTGAAGCCGGTAGTAAACCCGAACCCTTCGAATGATTGAGGCTTCCCCGACATGCAGAGTCAAGCCTTGCTATAGGCATCCGCAAACTTGGCCACGTCGGAGTGGCTCAGCGGCTTGTACCTTAGCAAACCCGAGGGTCCCCATAAGTGGGGATATCAGCCAATGTAACTATGGCATACTATGGTCACAATTGCACTTTCAAGATCTGATTCAGTGGAACTGCACCCCATATCCAGCTACTTCTGAATACACCTACATACATATATATATATATATATCTGTGTGTGTTTTATATGTAGATATATATTTCTGTGTGTGTGTGTCACTACATACTTATACTTATTTAGTACCAAATCCCAAAGTCGCTGAGTCTACTCGCAGATCCCGGCCAGGCCGATCGATCCCGGCCCTCCAAGGATTCCAAGGCCCGAACCAATGGTTGGAGGGGTTGTTCAAGAACTGACCTCATCACGGTCCAGCCATGGGATCTTGGAAATTGGTCGTCCCAGCCATGGTGCCCTGCTTGGAATCTAAACATAAAGAGCAAAAACAGCTAGAAATGCAGAAAAATTATAGTACTATAATTCTGAAAATCTACTGAATTCGAATTTTGACTTGCAAATTGATTGCTATCTACGGATTGTTCAATGAATTCTGCTCTTGAGCATTTAGCTACAGCCCCTTGGCTTCATCGACATGTGTTGTTGCGACGTCGCAGTATAACCGCGGGAATCGGGACTGACAAGGCGTGGTTGTACAGTTGTACACCTATCATATTCGCATTATATCGAGTTCTATCACTATTTTCTTGAGCCGACCCCTCGTGATGTGCGTGTATATATATATATATACATATATATATATATATGTGTGTGTGCGCGCTGTGCGCGCGCATGATTATATATAATATTATATTTTATATATGTATATATATATATACATATGATATATGATTATGTGTGTGTGTGTGCGTTTTCTCTCTGGTAATTTAACACAGCTACCCCCCCCCAAAAAAAAAACATCGAACTAAATTTAAATGGGACATACTCCTCCATTTTCCGTAGCAACAAATTACCGGAAAAAAGGAAAAAAAAACATTTTAGATCCAAAACCCTGGAAGGAATGGATCAGCCACTTCTACCACTGCTTGAAACATGGATCAATGATGATCAATGATGATCAATGATGATCAATGATGATCCATGTTCAATCGCAAATCCGACCGAGGTCTCCAACGACTTCGATCCATAGCTCTTCCAAGGGCTTCCTCTTGAGCCAGAAACCTGAGAGCCGAAAACTTCGATGATGTGATCTACCCTCTGGTTATGTCAAAATAGCTATTGAAAATGGCCATTTATAGTGGATTTTCCCAGCTATAAAATGGTGATTTTCCATAGTTACGTTAGTTTACCAGAGGGTACTGGAAACCATGGTTTTTTTACTCACCATGTTTGAGGTTTTCCATGGGTGTCCTCTGATGTTTCCAACATCCAATTCTGGGAAAAGTGGACAACACAATGATGATAAATCGGTGGCTTATGACTTATGATGCTTTCCTGTACATTCGTTGGATGGGAAAGGAGCCATATGACATTTGGCTGAAAAATGCCCATGATGGGCAAATTTGGATATGCAAAAACAAAAGTCGCTGTAGATATCCTCATTATCCTCGTTTATGGCCAAGTTTTGCAGCGTCAAAGTAAATAATTTTAGAAACTATATATTGTACTTTGTAAACATGTTTAATTTACCCATTTTAAAGTTTAATTTATTCCAACCCACCAAGGTTTACCCATTTTTGGCGCCCTGTCAGGTTCCCGGCTGTGGATCCTGCAAGTTTGGCCTCAAAATTGGGCCAATGATTTCCTAGAAGTTGCCCTGGCTTTTGCCAAACTTTGGGGGATATGATGGGGCTATGATGGGCTAGATAAAGATGATGAACGGATGTGTCTCAGAATTCGAATCAAGTTGAGTGGATCTGGTGAAGGTAAAACCAGATAAACCCTGCAGATCAGTCACCACTGGTGTCTCAGTTCCTCACATGCTGGAGCCGCGCTCGACTTGCTTCTGACCAGCTACAGTAAGCTTCGACCTTAAGGGGGCGCGCAGGTATCATTTGGAGAAGCGGAGAAATGGGCATGCAGAAATACATGGATGAATAAATCCATACGGATATGGGTTGTGTCTGAGAAAGAAACAGAGGTACCCCCAAACCCCCTGGCTGATCATTACTATATAGTTCTTCATAGTTCTTCTATGAAAATGACAAACCCACTGGTGATAATTTTCCCTATGAAATGGCCACTTGGAGTCGGAGAGTATCCCAGGTATCCCTCATGTTCAGCCCCATTTTCCTACCAAAAAACGTCCCGGAGGAGCCCCAGCCACTGGATTTCAGGCATGTTGAATCGTATAATCGTGTCGTCTCACAAGCTGTGACCAAATTGGATTGGATGCCTAAGTGATGTGACGATAGAAATGGCGATCAGTCAGGACCGTAGGGTGTTGTCTGCCTTGTGAAACATCCTTGTGAAACATGTAGTGCCGCCAAATGTGAGAAGATATTGTGTACGCAAGCTTTAGCAAATCACAGGTTTCGATGCCTTTAGGACTAAGTACCCAACCTGCAGAAATGGGATGGAATGGGCATGCACAAGTATGTACAAGCAAGTGACCTGACCCATGCCCATATCACCCCTTGGAATCACGGCTGACTTTGCGAGGTCTTTTTCCTCCTGCCAATACATCTACAGTAAAGACTCACACCCTGCAAACACACAGTTGCTATGGCAGCGGGAAAACATGATCTTCCAATCCTGTTGGATCACCAAAGGGTTTAGTTACATCATGTTACATCTATGCAGATCGTCAGCACGAGAAACTCTAAGTCTTGCCGCTGCTAAAACATGCTAAAACATTGGTACCATTCAACCGATGCATGTGGGTCCGAACATCCAAAAAACAAACGTGTTTAACACCTCCTTTTCCCATGACCCAACAAAACCTGGCACGGCTGGAAGCAGATGGCTTCGGTGCTGGCTCCGGGCTATCCTCGGATCCATGGGTGTCTAAATGGTTGAAATGATTCTGCATATCGCAAAACACCCCAGGCGTCACCAAAATCAGGCATCTTGAAACGACTTGAATAAAACGAAACCCTAGGACCCAGGAACCGAACGGAACCCATATGGAGACATAGTTTAATAATTTGAACATGTTGAAAGGACTTTTCAAGGGAAAAAGTTGGGATCCCAAATCAACAGCCCCATGGACCGAGGACCTGACGGGCCAAACTGCACAAGGGATGCTGGTTGCATAAGGCCTCAAAGCAGCCAAGCACCTCAACCTATATCCGCTTTCCATCTCGACGAGATATACCCTGTGAAAATCCAACAAGGCAATATCATATACATATATATATATATATCGTAATATATATATATATACAATTATATATATATATACAATTATATATATATATACATTTATATATATATATATATATATATTTGTCAAACAAAACATGTGATTGATATTGCCATGTTTGGCCAACGATTAATTGCTGAACATAAACTGCTGCAAATCATGAGGATATATATATATATATTGATCCCGCCAAAATGAGAGAGAAATGTGCGGCAGCCGTTGCTGGGAGTGGCCCACGGCACTCCAAGCTCTTCCCGAACATTTCCATCCTGGGAGGCTGGGAAGTTCGTTTACCCACCCTCGGCAACATCCCGAACATAGATGTCCTTTTCCCACTGGCTGGTTTTTTACCAGAGGGTTCCCCACGTGAAAACCAACCCATAGGTATAGACATAGATGATAGTAAATCAAATTGGCCCTTATATTTTTATATATGTTTCCTCAAAGGAAACCATTGATCCCAAGCATGAAAAGAATAATTCGATCAAACGGGAATCTTCACCTACCCAGGACTAGGACTAGGGGGTGCTCACTTTTTCTATTGCCACGGTTGCCAGCCCGGATAGCCTCTGGTAAACAAACGTGGCAAACGTGGCAGTGGAGAATCCTTTGTTTGTAGACGATGTTCCTGTGATTTTGCATTACTGGGGGAAACTTGGATGTGCATCCCAGTTCGAAACTGGACAATAATCTATAAATACATATATATATATGTATACATATATTGGGTATGTATGGTCAAAAAATGTATAATATAAAATAATATAACATAATATAGTATAATATAATATAATAGAATATAATATAATTGAAGTATAATATAATATAGTATAATATAATGTGATATAATATATTGTAGTAAAATATAATATAATGTAATAAAGCATTATTTGATAAAATATAATATAACATAGTATGATATAAAATAATATAACATAGTATGATATTATATAGTATAGCCAAAAAAAATAATCTAGTATCAATGATATAATATAACTTAATTCTATATACTAAAATATGGTAAAACATAATATAATGTACTATAATAATATACCATAATATGATATAAAATAATATAATATAATAAACCTAATATAATACAATATAATATGATATAATTTCATAATGTAATAATATCATAATATAATATAATAAAATATAATAGTTAACATAAAATATATAACATATATAAATAATAATAATAATAAATATAATAATAAAGATATAATAAATAATAAAATACATAATATATAATATATAATATATTACATATA
>Ga0126342_10013826_pt1 | contig 14273 bp, 9 predicted proteins | sample Cyp1metagenome_FD_92528 | JGI IMG/M metagenome (GOLD analysis project Ga0126342, IMG submission 92528) | Coral microbial communities from Lord Howe Island, Old Settlement Bay, Australia - Cyphastrea 1 metagenome | ecosystem: Host-associated > Invertebrates > Cnidaria > Coral ...
AGATCCTCTTCAAATGTCCCACGCCTGCATACGCCTGCCATCGTTTTTGGAAATGCTACAAAACCCTCACGTTTTGCTCACTTTTTGACAAGGTCCACAATCCCTTGCGCCTGCCACGCGAAACGACATCTGAACCTCCAAAGTGGTTGGTGCTTTGTACATTTTGACTTCGAAATGTGCTTCGCGCCACAACGGCGTGCGTTTTTTCGACATCTCAACTTCCAAAAGTGGTCCGAGCGTGAGGTGTTTGTAGCTTTTTCACTTACAAATGTACTTCGCGCCACAATGGCGTGCGCTTTTTAGACATCTAAACTTCCAAAAATGGTCCGAACGAGAGGTGTTTTTCGCTTTTTCACTTGCAAATGTGCTTCGCGCCACCACGGCGTGCAATTTTTCATCTCTCATCTGGCCAGATGGCTCCGCACCCGCCGCTTTAAAGAGCCTACTTTTGGACCCTCCGGAGCCACAAATCATTGGAAAAAACAGTGTTTCGCGACTTTCCTACCTTTTCGTGCATCTGCATCTTCTTTCTTCTGACTCTTTCTCTTCTCTGATCTTCTCTCTTCTACTCTCCTCTTCTCTCTGACTTGTCGGAAGTTTGACTTCTAAACTTCCTTCGATTATATCAAATATACCCTCATATTGTGATGTTTAAAACCTCCATATCCTCCATAAGACATGGCTATCATCAACCAACAGAGGGCCTCCCGCATAGGTTGGAGGAACGGCGGCAGCTGCTCTGGATGCTCGGGGGTGCCTCAGCGCAACATGTGTTTCGGGGCAGCGGGATGTAAATCTATATGAATACACAAGCGCACATACAACCCATATATATATACACATAACATATATATATAATATAATATAAATCAAATATGTTTTCGCATGTGTATTGTACGATTATGATCAAATATGTATATGTTCTGGTTTTGCCTAAGATCTGATCTGGATGTCCACCCAGTTACAGTGCTCAAGTTAGCCTCAGCTAAGTGGCAACGCTCCAGGTAAGCCATCCTTCGATTGAGGTCCTGGCTTCCTCTCAGGGATTGCATCGAAATAGCTGGAATCCCACTAAAATTGATCGGAAAAAAAAACGATTTTGACCCACCCCCATTTCATAAAACACCTGTTTATGGAATAATCATGGATGGATTTTTACATGTTTTAATCATACTCATCAGCCATAAACCAATATAGGATGCGCATCCAACAAATCCGCGTCAGTCAACATCAAAAGGTGTCAGAAGACCCGGCCAATCTTGTGGATACCAACAGCAAATAGTATATAAGTTATCAATATCAGCTGTGTGTGATAGATCCCCTCCAGTAAATGAAGAGTTTGCTGTGGAAAATGACCATGTGATAAATAGGTAAATCATCCTTAAGGAAATGGGTCATGTTCCGTATGTTCCATAGCTGTCTTAGTTTACCTGTGATTTATCCCCTGTCCTAGCGACTCGATGCCAGCCAGGGAGGACTGGATGGATTCCAGGACTTTGATCTGCCTGCGGATTAAATATCAACGCCGCGGCTGCTTGAATTCCATGTGTGCCTCCTATTTCTTAAAAATAGCAACATGATAGGAACATGATAGGATCATCAATGATCAGAAACACCATAAAATCCACCGTGGAAGTTCGACAATGTCTTTTTTTGCCAATATGTTTTATCGCAAAATCATGCAAAGATAGCGTGCTGTTGACCTTCCAAAATGAGACAACGTCCAGTGACCCTGATAGGTCCCGGACGTCAATTGTCATCTTATTCCTTAATTGCTAGATTTTTTTCCGGTGAGAAACTCAACGGGAATGAAATGAACTCTTCAGAACAAGTTCGTCCAATAACTCTTCAGCTGTGCGTTTTAATTATGTTCCAGCATGTGGTGGTTCCTCAAAGTCGGGGAAACCAATCTCATCCAAACATGTTAATTATGTTCATTGCAAACAACTTTGAACAACTGTTGGTTTTAGGGCTTCACCTTTTCAAGAAAAACCTCCCACGTATCTGGATGAAGCAGAAATCACTATAAATCACTATAAATCACTATAAATCACTATAAATCACTATAAATCACTATAAATCACTATAAATCACTATAAATCACTATAAATCACTATAAATCACTAGCCTGAATATGCCTGAATGATATTGAATGATATATACTACAAGTGAAACAGGGACATGGCCTGGTGTGAAACTTGGAGTTCCACAACGCATCAAGGAAAAAAACATCCTTCAGATGGGGAAAATACCTCGATGTACCCTCTGGTGAACTAACATAGCTATGGAAAATCACCATTTTTCATGGGAAAACTCACTATAAATGGCAATTTTCAATAGCTATGTTAGTTTACCAGAGGGTATATACTACAAATTGATGTGATGTCTTCCATTCAATCTGAGGCCATTTTGGGGAGCCTTTCCATCTCCTGCACTGCAGCTCTCGCAACTTCTTCGGCCTTCCTGCGGCGACATTTGGGTTTCTGTGATGTTGGGAAAAAGAACCCGTTTCATCCACCGGTCAATCATTCTTTTACCAATATGGCTGTTTTTAGGGGATTTTACGGGTAAACCCACCGTTTCACACACATCCAAATATTATGTGTTCATAGTTCGTTACGTCAAAAAAGTACATTGCTATCCCATGATCATATTCCCATATATTCCCATCATTTCCCCTTGGTTTTTCCCATATTTTCTTTAAAAAAACGGTTGGCTATTGATGGTACTGGCAGACACACCTCCCTGCCAAGGTGCCCATCTGTTGTGATTTTGGCCTCGGCGCTGGCTGAGAGTGGGAGGTTTCACATTTTATCGGTTCATTCATGTTTCATATGTTTCATTGATGTGTAAAGATCTCCGGATTTTGTTCTTTTTCTGGTTATGATTGAAAAAGGTTAAGATATCGTAGGGCCAAAAGCAGACATATCCATGTTATCCGTCAGGATCCACCGCAAGGACCACATCATGGCGCTGAGATCCTGAGATCAGCGCCGCCTTCACACGGTCTTGCACTTGTCTTTCCAGCTCCTCCCCAATGGCTGAGTCATATCCAATTCGGGCTGAGTATGCCCATCATGTACACCCAATAATAAACCAGCCCGATATCGGGTTCATCGGTTCACCCTGTTAGATGGCAAATAGTGGAAACCAATAGCCGTTAAAGCTTAGACTCGAAACAACAAAATTACCGCGATAAAATTTCCATTGGAAAACCGATCCCATTCTTCTTTGGTTACCCTTTCGGCTTTCCGAGCCCACAGCCAGGTCAAAGGATCACTTAGGACGACTTTTTGGATCACTTAGGGCGACATTCAGGGACGTGTAGTTCAACCTTTGGGCTTAATTAACTCCATTGGATACACACCTTTGGGGTTAATCTTTATGGGGGGACAGGGGACTGGGGACCGGGGACAGGGAACAGTGGGAACTACTACAGGTAAGAGACACGACATCAAACACATTGGACTCCATTGGATACACACGTTCGGATGCATCGATATATCTTTCTATTGATACTATAGACATGTATCTCCGACGTAGTCCTATGCGAGCCAAAACGTAGGCCTAAGCGAAGCACTGGCCCCACAGCCTTTGTACCTCTCCATTTTCCGACTCATTTCCAGGCCACAAGGTCCCCGAAACCATCTTCCGTCATCTCAGACGTGGCACGGCCGAGGTGATATCCGCGGCCCTGCAACTGCTGGGTCAACTGATCCAAGGAGGCGGGATCCACATGAGTTACTTCACAAAAAATCACCGCTGGATCAAAGTCTGGCAGCCTCAGATCATCCGCGGCAAAAAGAAATGAAGGACTGGGGCGAATGGCCACCTTCAGTAGAATCGTCTTTGGGACTTCTTGGTTCCATCACATTTCAAGTTTCCATGCTCAATTTCAAGGGTGTCAGGGCCAAAATTGGCTTCACCGCAACTGCAAGTCTGGAATCACCCTGTAATCAAAATGACGACTACCCCCAATATATGTGGATGGTTTGAAACATGAATCAAGAGGTGAGCATGCTGTTCACAACCAAGGAACTTCAAGAAAAGTGTCAAAATCTGCACATCCAAACCTTCTGCATCAATGGCCAGAATGTCTACCTCACTGGGTCGCACGGTCGCTTCTTCCAGCAGGGTGGCTGGCGTCTTGCAAGCAACTTTGATCTCCTCGATGTATGGATCAAACTCCTAAACGGCAGCTGCTGGCGGCATCTGGGAAAAAGTTTCACCCTTAAAAAAACATCGCACATATTCTCACATGACTTGCACAGTGGAGAGCCGTTCGTTTAACTTCTAAAAAAATGGAAGCCCAAACCATGTCAAAACAAATGGGTCTAAAGAAAACCATATGTTCGCATAACTGTACGATATGATTTCAAAAAATGGTTCTCAAAAAAAAACACCATTCAAATGTTGAGGGTTCCATCTCAAATTTCGGGCTTCTTTAGTCACTAAAACACTAATCCATGGACCCAGCATGGACCCGTCTGACGAGGACGCCTCGCTGGAAAGATCCAAATGCACATGGTGCTTCAACGCGTGCTGTCGATCCATGGAATTCAGCTGGCACATGGTCCAATGGAAGGCTTTCCGTGGATAATCCTCCGGCGATGGCAATGGCACAATGGCGCAATGGCACAAATCGTTGGCAAAATGGTTGTCAAACAATGTCAAATTCTTAGCGTAGGTAAATGATATGCTAGCATAATGAATCACAAGGATGCATAGATGGATAGATGGACGGAGAGATGGCTGGATGCAAAGATAGAGACGCACAATACAAGTAAATGATTATCCTATTTGCTCGCTGTCATTCAAACAAAGGCACCCTTGTCATCCCTTGTCCTGTTGAAATCGCTCTGAGACCACATAAAATGCAGCTTTCCCGCTGAATGGCGCCACAGCCACATTTTTGGTTCGAATCCGATGGTCTTGATGGAGTTCTGCGACCCTCCGGCGCAGAGTGGCACAAGTTCTTGGACTCGCCTCCACCTTGGAGGAAGCGCCCACCAAGAGAACGTAACATGGGATACCAGAGGCTTCCAACGAAGCAACCTTGAAGCTGCCCCACCTACCTCATGGATCCCCCTCGTGTCTGTGAGACATACCTGGGCCTTCAAATGAATTGAATTAAATCCCTTGATACATGAAACATGCAGCCTACCCAAGCTAGTCAATAATCACCTCCAGCCCCGCGTCATCCAAGCCACCAAAAGTGCCTTCACTTTCTGCTCTGCCATTAGAAATCCCTGCACTGGATCATTGGAATTGCCAAAGTCACCATCACAGGCCCCAATCCTGGTGAATGAGCCACTCCCGGCTATGGAGGCAGTTAGAAAGTGGGATATCTCCCCAATGTGGAAGGGTATATTCAGAATTCATTGGGTATTATTTATAGCCCACTTACTCAGCAGTTCACTAACCTCATGACCCATCTAGTCACAGTAAATGGGGATGGGAACCAGACACCTTTTAAGCTTTCACCAGGGATCTGCACCAGAGTCGCCGCCTTGTTCTGCTCCACCAATCGCCGCAGAATTGGAAAAGCATCGATTAAGGTCTCGTGGCTCTGTGCCAGCAACCGAAGGCTGCGTGACTTCGGGCTGCAGAATGGACCCAAGAACGGACCAGAGGGCCCCAACCTTCTTGCAGTCCGGCATCCCTGAGCGCACAAGCCCCAAGTTTTCGTGGATTCCGAGAAGTCCCGAGGTCTCTTGGCGACATTGGCGACATCTCCATGGGTGAATTCCTGGATCTTTGGAATCTTTGGAGCTGAATTGCACCATGGGATCCATGGGGCGAAGGCCCTGTAGTCGACACCCGCGCTGAGAATGATCAGGGCCGCCAGGGACCACACGGGTCGCTGCCGCGAGGTGGAAAGCATGAGAGTCATGGAGATCGATGTCGTGCTATTAAATAGCAAATGATATCTTAACTATACATATATTACATATTAAGACATATTATACCGTAATATCATGTAATGATAAAAAAACGGATTGTAAGTGTAAATAATGGTTGTATCAAATGATAACTAGACTATATATGTATATATATATATATACAGTACTGATAATAATAGTGATGATGCTAACAATACTACAAACAATGTACGTATATAATTATATAATATGGTGGGATACTTGCTATAAATACTAGTTGATCATAGCCATATAAAAATACGCGGTGCGATATTTACTAGATATTTCTCTAGTTGATCCTAGATGAGTTTTATTAAACTACAATAAATCACTCAACTGACATGTTGGGCTATTTTGGGATAATTAGTTACCCCTATACAGACCATCATTCCAGTAAAACCGCACTGAGCTTGCCAACGGAGTGTGGCTTCTGTAGATGCTTCATACTCATGTGTGGAAAAGGTGCATTTTCCGTAACCCTGGCATAATGGAACATCAGAAATGTGCACCAAACATTATTTCCCTGTTGGAATTGGGTTCACGTGGATCATGTCTTCCGGTCAAAAAAACGGCCGACATCTTGGAGTGAGGCACGGAGTGAGGCAATCGGGAGATCTTCGCGCAAACTCTGACGGGAGATGGTCACCATGGTCTCATCAAAATTGGTTTCATCTTGCCAGGGAGGTTGAACCATAGTTTTATGACATGAACAAACAAACACAAAAATAAAACAATTTCGATACCCAACCCCAACTTGGCACTCATCATTTAAGGGCTAATCATAAAATATCATGAGTCATCCTCACTAGGACTATAGAAGTAAAAACAAGTCTTTGAAGTACGTGACATGGGAACAGTGATACACAGTATCAATATTAGCATCATATTGACAGCAACGACTAAGTCGTTCTCATCTGAGCCGCAGATCAGGGAGTGATGTCAACCACGGATTGATAACCCGCCCAGGCTGTTTGAGGCTGTTTAGAGTAATTGAGGTGGTACCTGGTACCTCAAAAATAGAGGTAAATGTTAAATTGTGATAAACTACTATATTAACATATATAATTATATATATATATTAACCATCTCTAGTATATATCCTTGGAATAAACTGCGGGTTTATTCATCCTGGGTTAACATTATTCATTTGAACAACTACTATGTACTAACGGCTCCTCCACTTCCAACTTCAAGTCATCTTGCTCTTTCCCAAGCTGGCTAAACAGCGCAGCCTGTGCAACCTGAGCGACCAGGAACCTTCCGACATGCTTAGCAACTCGACTGATGTACTCGCAACTCTCAGGGCTGCACCAAGGCACTTTTTCCTCAGCATGGATCCAGCTGGCAGTATCTACAAATATCATCAAAATTCATCAAATACCTACAAGAAGAACCGATCATGGAAGCCTCTGATGCAGGAAGTCTAAAAAACTTTGGCTGCCAGTTTGAGAAAGTGAGTAGGGAACAAACACAGGGATGTAGCCCAAAGCACATCCACTGTGCAACCGTCAAATTGAACAGTATTGAACATTCCTGCATGCGGCAACTTGCAAACTGCCAAGGTTTCCATGCGTCACTGATATCATTCTGCCAGGCTGCTGATTCGACCCACTGAATCCTGCATGTTTTCACGGAGAGTGTCTGTTTCTGGGAAGATCCGATGGGTGGATCATTTCAAATCATTTCACCCTGGAAATGGGGACATGGGGCTGTCCACGGGTTCAACTTCCCAGGCTCTTAGCTTCATTGAAAATCTGATGATCGAGCCACCGATACCTCGAGAATCGGTGGCTCAGGGGTTCACCATCCCAGATATCAAAAAACAGAAGGGGATCATGTTTCTGCTCACCAAATTTCTATTTAACGCCGGTTATATCCCCGTTTCTGCTCCTGAAGAATTTGGCAACCCAAATACCTTGATGCTATTCCCTGTTGCAGTAACCCCAGCTTTGGATAGCTTTGGCATGTAGGCTGGCCGTGCACCTAATTCTTTGAACTGGATTTGTCCGAAAAACAGTCTACTGACAACTGTTATAGTTGATCATCATATTTCAATATTTCCATCTATTTCCCCTTAGGATTTCCGTTGAATTCAGAAGTATTCACCCCATGTTCCAGTCCTTTTTTCCAGTGACACCGATTTTTTTTCGATATCATATCAATTCATATCAATTCATATGGAAAGTTATATCATGTTATATCTATCCCACTCTCCCATTGGAATCTCCAAACGTCTTCCCATGACATGTCGGCCCATGTTTCCCCCTTGTTTCGGCACCTCATTAAAGACCTCCACCCATTCGGCTGCGACTTGCCGACTCTGAGCGTTCACCAGTTCCCCGATTCCGTCCGCCACCACGGCATCTGGACCTCGGGGGTTTATGACCTACCCTCTGGTTATGTCAAAATAGCTATTGAAAATGCCATTTATAGTGGATTTACCCATGAAAAATGGTGATTTTCCATAGTTATGTTAGATTACCAGAGGGTATAGCCTATGTCTACCTATAGACAGCTGCACATACTTAGAAAATCTGAGAGAAATGTGATCATCTGTCCAGGAATATCCATGAATATCCAGAACTTTGATATATTTTGTGATGTTCATAGCCATATCACCAATCATCAGCCTTTATACATTTACAAACTTCTCGGGTGGAATCCTTTTCCAAGTTGGGATTGCTAGTATCCTTAGTATCCCAAACCGTCAGCACAAACTAACACACTTGCTGCATACTGCCAAGTTTTGCCAACCATTCAAGGGAGGAACACAAGAATAAAGATGTTTATTTCATACTTCCATATATTTCCATATCTTATCTATCCATCTTTTAAGGGTAACCCCTTCTGACCGGTGCACCTTTTTCTGCGGGACACTCCCCGGACTTTTCCGGAGAAAAGCGCTGACGAGGCCTAAGGATCCATCTCGCTATAGCTGGGGTATCCCAAGAGCTGGATGGTTTCCTGATGTTTCCTGGATGATGCAGGGATACCCCCTATTCCAGGAAACCATATATCAATTGATATGAAAATGGATGCAAAAAAACGATAAAAATAGCAAACTGTGTACTTTCATTCTATATACTGCACTGCACCTGGATGTTGTCAACATTTTCAACATCATCATCCAGATCCAAAAAAACATTCAGCAATCACCACGATATGATTCGCCGGTGAGCTGAGGGCCGTAACCCCCTGTCCTGCAGCTAAATCCATCACAGCTCCAAGGTCCTACCAGCAGTGTCCTGCAGCTCGGCGGTTTTGATTTGGAGGACTAGCACGTCCCAGGGGTCCCAGTTGCTGATTGGGGGTTATAACTTATAACTTGTAACATGGGTTAGCCACAAAATAGTGAGAATTTATGATCATTTGCGACTAAGTCTACTACGATGCTACCCCCATTTTTTTTACCAGTTTGGGCTATAAAAATCCGGGGGTTGACATTATACCTGCATCTTCCATTGCGAAATTACTTCTTTTAGTCGTTCCTCCAAAAAGCAGAGATTTCAGTCGTTCCTGGGAAAAAACGCCGTTGCAAGAGAAATGGACTGTGACTGCAAGAAATCGTGCCAGAACTGGTCGGGTAATGTCGCCTTTTGGTCGGAAATTGTCGCCGTTTGGTCGGGCAATGTCGCCGTTGCCAAACTGAAGCAGCTATTGGCAAAGGAACCCCTCGAAACCCCAAAAAAGCCGCTGATGTCCAAAACATGGTTTTTGGAAAAAAGGCAGAAAAAAAGGTACCACTAGCGAAGATGCAGGTATAAAAGAGATTCAAAGAGAATATCGCAACGTCAAATATGTCAAATGATGGGAACCTGAAGAAGAATACAAGAATTTGAGGTAAACAATGCCTATCTCTATTGCGGGGAGTTTCCTTGACCCTGTGAGGTTCGCAAGGCATTTTTTGCTTTCTCTATCTTTTCTCCACTGCCACCGTGGCGGCACCTGTCCCTCATGGAAGACGCTTGTCATAGCTTATCTGAGGGCGACTCAGCATGCCTCTCTTCATTGAAATATTCCTGTTGCATGCGAGCCATGAAGTTCTAAGCAGTCACTGCCAACCCCGGTTAAACATCACTGCCAACCCCTCCGGGTTGCCAGGTCCATTACAGCTCAGTTCTCTTCTCCGCTGTCGCTTCGCACTGGCCCGTGATTTTGGTCCCCTGGATTTGAAGCTCGAGAACATGCCAGGTTTCGGCAGTAAACTGCCTCCGCGGGATGCAGCCCCGTAGCTCAGTATTACCTTCGAAGTTGGTGTAGTGCAAACCTTGAAGTTGCGAAGATCTCAAACATATATATTGCTTGTAGATGCTTGTAGATTCTCCATTTTTTTCGTGGATTCATCCATGATATTCATGGGAAACTAGAACAAGTACCTGAAACTGGAAGAATCCAGGAAACTCGGGGCCTCAAAAATTGCAGCTGGCACTTGACCAGAAAAGTTGTTGCGATGAATGCGCAAAGCTGTAAGGTTCTGAAGTTTGGACAGGGCTTCTCCAGGCAACGGACCTGCCAATGGTTGGATGGGGCAGATCCTTCTGGTAACGAAAACCAACCAACATCAACCAACAAGATAAGACTACCTGTTCCACCCTAAAGAAGGTAATTATTCAACGGGATGACCTTTATTACTCTTTTGTCCCTTTATTCTACCGGAACGGTTTTTAACAACCTCGAACCGTTCTTTACGTATCTGGCCTCTTCTGGTATGAAAAAACCGGCTACCGCTAAAGGTGTTTTTTTACGTATTTTTTACGCAAAAAATACGAAACTCTGAACGCAATTGAACGCAATTTGAACGTAATTGAACGCAATCTGAGCGGTTTGGATTTCGGAGAACGGTTTTGCATGGAAAACAAAGTACATATTACGATCTTTAATGACTCTGAACAGTCCTGAACAGTTCAGTAGTCTAGTGGTTTGCCGTGGTTTGTTTAAATATGCATATTTTCTCCCAACAAATATTGTAACGGTTTTTATCGGCTGGAAAAATGATTCTTCTCGAAAACAACGATGATTGATAATTGGCTCCAAGAAGAATAATTTTATTTCAAAGATGTAACAGGTAGTAGCATCACCTCCAAAACTGGCAGAACAGCGACAGTCAATGTGTTGGGTTCTGGATAATTTCCTCCATGAACATCAGCCTGTCGGGGCATCAATTTGGCCTCACAGGCAAAATATACATGTGTGTTACCCATCAATCAAACTGGCAAAAACTACAATTCATCAGGTCAATTCAGTTTACCATAGTTTACCCTTAGGGCCCCGCATTTAAATTGAACATGTTCAAAAATGCTTCAGAATCCGAGAGTTGCCCCAAACGTATTTCCCCGCGGTGTCTGTTGGGGTTGCCCCAGGGTTGCCATCTGGGCCCATCGCCGATCGCCTGAAAGCTCGTTGAGCTGCAGGTCCAGGCTGCGTAGCCGGGGCCAAGCCTCCACCAGCGCCGGTGGAAAGTGGCCATGGAGGAAGTTGGCGTCCACCCAGAAACGCTCCAGCTGGTGCCAGGACCACCAGGGAGCCTTCGCGTTAAACATCTTTCCATGGACATAGCGAGAGAAAAGTATCATGTTTCAACCCTAAAATGAACCATTCAAACCACTGGCTACAATCAAAAATGAAAGGTATATGATTGTTCACTAGTTATCAGCCCATTGTGATCCCATATTGGTCCATTTTCAGGGATGGTATTTCGAAATATCTTTGTTACCGCCCAAATGGACAATGGGTTAACATGGTAGTTCAATGCACCATCTGTTTAGCCACCTGATTTCCAGCAGATGCGGGTAAAATATGGTAAAATCCTCACCTTCAAAAATAGAAAATATATAGACGGTTGGAAGCAACCAACCAGATCAATCATAAACCATCCCTAAGCTACAGTGTCCTTCACCATGATGCCGTGATATGCCGTGCCTCTGGATCGTCTAGCCTGGCCACCCAGGACTCCCAGGGACATTGCCACGCCCAAGCATCGTCGTCGGTGGAATCCATGGGCTGGGCAGCATCCCAAGAAGGCCGCGGGCGACACCTGGGCCCAGTTGATATCCCAAAACTTGCCATTCTGATATCCTTTGAATTCCTTTGAATTCCCTTGACCTTGGGGTAGTTTGGCCCCACCCTTTCACCCCGGAGACCTGCTCAGAAAGGCCGGGGACGTCTTGTTCCACGGCGCTGGGCGTTGACAGCTGCGATCCAGGCCCTGAGAGTAGGCAATGAAACTCCGTAGAGTTGGTCCAAGCGCTGCCAGTGCGGAGGGAACGGCGGAATCGTCTCGGAATTGTAAGCCGCGAACATCCAACTCCACCAAGGGGAGCTGCCCAAAACATGAGGGCAAGCGGCTGATATATCCATCCACATGCAAGCGCCTCAACTTTTTCAAAACGCAAATGGACTCCAAAAGTTCCACAGGAGCCTCGACCGGATCATCTATTCGTATCTCAAACTCTGGGTTCCAGTGCAAGCTAAGACCAAGCAACTCATCCTGCCAACCCTGCAGGAGAGCTGACACCTTGCCAATCAACTCCGTAGAAAGTGGGACACTCAACTGCAAAACCTGGATTCCAGGAAATGCTTGAAGCCAAAACTCAGGATGTTTCAACGCTCCAGAAGCCTCTATAGACTCTAAGGCCAAATATCTCACCTGAGTTGCAGCTGTTTGGGGTAACTCCTCCAACTTCGGCCACTGAAACCATCGAGACCTCAGCTCCAGTGCCATCAGCTGCCCCTGCCCATCGATGCCAGGGCGACAAGCCACGAAGCGGCAGGCACAGGGCGTTGTGGCCTGGCACCGGCGGAGTGCACCTTGCAGTCGGGAAGGACTTACCAGCTGCCAGATTGCAGTGAACAGGGCGGCTTCGCTACTCAGCCTCAACGTCGGTCATTTTTGCCTTTGGAAAACTATCTCAAAGCTATGTTTTGGACTTCTGAATTGTTATTTTGATCAATTTTTAGGTTCATCCTCCCATTTTTCGGGATGGGTTTGTTTCAACCAAAAAAATAAACTGAACCCCCAGCCAGAAACAGTGGCAGGGTTTCAAACTCCAACTTACGTAGCCAATAGGTGCCAGCCACGGCAGGATAAAGCTCGTGGCCTCCATACAGGCTCATGATCTCATCCTTTTGTAGGCCATGCCTCGGTAACTCGTTTTTGACATTGCCAGTGGGGTAAATCAACCCGGTTTAAAAATGTATGTAATATTTAATATCCATACGGAAAATTTGGGTCAATATATATATATATATACATATACCTAGGGCCTCCTCAGACTTAAATTTCAGCCCGAGCTCAAAAAACCTGTTTTTCTGCCCGAGTTCTTAAAATCTGCCGGAGTCCCAAAAATCCGCCTGAAGCCTTTTTGAGTATGGTGTTTTAACTACGAGGCAGCTTCATTCAAGAAACATCAAAAGCATGCAGTTCGGGAAAATCCGCCTGAATAGTGGGAGAATCGGCCCGAATAGTGGGTAAATCCGCCCGACTATCGTCTTTCAAAATCAAAAAACAATGGGAATAATCCTTGAGCCTGCCCTGGTTATAATGGCAAAATTTGACTGAATGGCAAAATCCGCCCGAGGTCTAATTTTCAGCTCTAAAAGGATCCTTTTAGGAAAAGGTTTTAATTTTAGCCCGAAAGGTGGTGCTAGGTATATATATATATATGTGTGTGTGTGAAATCGCTTCCCATCCTTGACCATGTCGGTCTGATCGTATGCATGTGCTGCAGGGAACTCTTGTGCTCGAGGTGAGAAAAGGCAGAGCTCCCATGTACGGCCCCTGGTGGGGCACTCCGCATTGACATTGGTAGCGGAGCCCCACCAGGGGCCCGCAGCGAAGCAATGGCAGAGGAGAAGGACCTGAAAAGGTTCAACGGCGAGGATGAAGATCCTGGCAAAGCACTAAAAGAATGGAGACTGTGGGCAACAGCAAAAATGCTCACATGCAAGGACCTGAAGAAGGAGCAGCGTGGACCATGGGTGTTTACGCTACTGGATGGGAAAGCTTGGGATGCCTGTGAACATCTCTCTTTAGAGAAACTATCGGCACCAGGTGGCGAAGATGAGGTATGAAGCCTTCTTGAGGCCAGGTTTCCCGAGAAGGAGCCCTACGATCAGATGGGCGAAGCGCTTGGAGCTGTTTTTGCCTTGGCAGCTCGCGATGGCGAAGATCTGAAATCATGGACTGGAAGGGTTCGAGACACCTTTGACCAGTGTCAACGCAAAGGTGAGGTCAAGTTTCCATCGGAAGCTAAAGGCTGGATACTGTTACACTGTGCAGGTATGTCAGAGGAACAGCGAGCAATAGTGAAGGCGAAGAGTCAAGGCCGTTTGGATTTCGAAGTGGTGTCACAG
>Ga0126342_10013827_pt1 | contig 14273 bp, 4 predicted proteins | sample Cyp1metagenome_FD_92528 | JGI IMG/M metagenome (GOLD analysis project Ga0126342, IMG submission 92528) | Coral microbial communities from Lord Howe Island, Old Settlement Bay, Australia - Cyphastrea 1 metagenome | ecosystem: Host-associated > Invertebrates > Cnidaria > Coral ...
AATGTTCAGAAACCAGGCCCCAAATCAAAATAAGCAAAAGAAATCCCTGAGCAGCGGCGGCACGGCAAATGGCAAACGAGCGCGCGGTCTCACTGATCGAATCCGAACTCTACTTCTCCGTGGAGAGCTTTGGGTGCCACGCTCGTGGTGGCAAAGGAGCTTGTGTGTGTGTGTGTGTTTTTTTGCGCACACGCCTTTTCATGCTGCAAAGGTCTATGCCAGCCAACGCCACATGTTGTAACATGGCGGTTCCATCTCGGAATCTTTTTGGCCCTGAGGATCGGTGAGAAGAAAATGGGCAAAATGCCACAAATGGAGAAACAAAACTGTGCCTCAAGTCTGTGGTTCGGCCAGTAAGCGCAAAAGCTCAGCCACCGATGAATGATTGGAATCTCGTGAGGGTTGGTAAAACGGCAACTTCAGCAAGTCCGTCCTCACAAGCCATACCATAGTGATGTTTTCCAAAAGCCAAGTTTCAGGGCTCCACACCGCACAAGGCTGACGCCAGTCGTCAGTCACCAACCATTGTACAGGATGTGTCTGATCCAGAACCATGGAACGTATCTTCAGCGCTGCACGATAGTGGCCAGCTCCGTCAGAGCCAATGTGAGCCATCGCCGCAACCACTGTGTAGCCGTGAAATTCACACTGAATACCGTCAGCTTGGAAAATAGGAAAATAACACTCTTCATCGATCTGCAGTTTGCAAGTGCACTTATGGACTGAGGAATCAGGCCCCAGGACACAGCGATCTATGTGGACACATAGGCAAGGTGTAGCAGCAAGGAGAGCAGTGCGCATGCCATCCACCTGGTGCCAGGTGCTCACAAGGGCTGTCAGGGAGCAGCAGGGGGAATGCACTGCGGTGTCATCAAACTTCAAGCAGGGTGGCATGGTGCCTACACGGTTGGAGTCCATGACATGAGTGTCAGCCGCAGCGCTCATACGTTTTTCCCATTCCATACAAAACACTGGAGTCTGCAACAGGCCCAGCCAGGTTTGGACGTATTCTGACGCGTCCTGCTGGGAAACAGAGTAGGTCAGCTGACCAATCTCTTCACGGCCCCAACAATGCATGACATCACGGAAAAACATCTGTGTAGCAAGGGATTTGATGGCATGTCCACTATCAAGCAGAAACTGCATGATCTCGATGCATTGTGTACCCCAAACTGCCGGCTCATATGTGCTTAGCAGCAAAAGTGTCCAAAACAAGGAGTAGGCAGCAGCATTGCAAAAACACCAGTTGTTCGGGTTGGCAAGCACCATCGTGGAAACAATCGTGCCATTTGTCCGCCGCCTGTAGGAGCAAAGGCAGCACTCCCACCTCTTCTTTGCAACTGAAATAGATGATGAAGGTCGTTTCCCTTTGGATCACCTGCAGATCGCGATCCATCCGCAAGAGCAGCTTGGCCATCAGGGTCAGGAGTTTCTGCTGATCTTGATTGGTCTCCTGTCGGTGGCCTGGGTGCTGTTCTCTGCCGTTTGCTTCGGTGGCGGCAGGGTTTCTTCTTGGGCGCTTGGGAGCTCCTGGATTTGGCTGCAACTTCAGGCTGGGGTCCAACAGCGGCGCCAGGTTCTGGAAGGATTGCAGCATCTGCTGGAGTGCCCCATCGTTGTCCATTTGCCAGTCTGGTGGCTCCATAGTGAATATGGGAGAGCAGCACGGCAAGTTGCAGAACACTAGGACACTGAGCACGCAAGTGTGCTTGGACCAACTTTTGTCTGGAATCAACAGTATTGGCATCAGTGCAAGCAGTTGGGGTGTTGAGAATCTGGCCGCAAGCAAAACAGGCACAATCATTATCGCTGTGGCTCAGTGCATGCGGAAGCAGTTGTGCAACATATGATTTGACCACAGGGTGCAGGCCATGGTGTGCCTCATGCATGTGGTACGCAAGCTCTGCAGGCAGCAGTTCCAATCCACACAGATAGCAGTTGCCGGACATGGAGTCCATCAGCAGGGCATCAGTCCACAGGCAGGTCAAGTCATACTGCAGGAAGGCTCGTTCAAGGTTATGCCTCAAATCCATCGGGACATGTGCAGGCAGAAAACGGGCCAATTCCGTGGTGGTCTGTTTGGCCGGCATCAGAACAGCCATGGGAAGGCGAACAAACTGCATAGCCAGCTGCAAAAAAGGCAAGCAAACATGTTGTAGCCGCTGGACCGCACACGACGGGTTGCAAACGCAGCCCAAACTGCCATAGTAGCGCTGGACCAACAGGAAGGCCACTGGTTGTGCCATTCTCCAGATCTCAGGGTGAGATCCTTGTAGATGAGCTGAAAGGTCAGCCGATCTCGTGTACCTCTTGGGACAGCATTGGCAGCGGAGCGTCAAACGGAGCTTGTTGTGAGCTGTCGAGAGGACTTCTTCGATGGCACCCCTGCAGGTCGCATCTTTCCAAACATCCAAAACATCTGATGGCGCTGTCGAAAGGTCTGGATTAAAGTTGGTGCAGCGACCCTGGTTGATGTGGGACCGGAGCCCTTCCATCGTACGAAACATCATGTGGCAGTGATTGCATACTGGATCCCCTTGGAAACTGTCGCGACTTTCATGCCAAACCGAGCTCACTAGCTTGTGTTCATTTTGCAAATGAGCATGCAACATCTGAGCCGTCTCACATGAAAAACCACATATTTCACATTGCAAATGGGCAGGTGCATCGGCAAAAGAGGCTGTCTGGCGAGGTCCATGCACAATCAACGCAGCAATCTGAAACCAGACATTGCACAGGTGGGTGGAGACAAAAGTCACACCGCAGGCCGAGCATGGTGATTCATCACTGTGTAAGTTGGTCAGCTGGGTGGCTTTTGCAAGCACCAGGGCATCATAGGCGTGGTGGGCCACACGAACATGGTGATGCATTGCCTGTGCCCGGCCAACATATTGCCCACAGATCAGGCAGTTGCGAGAGAGAAACTGGCAACTGGCACGGTCATGCAAGAGTTCAGACCATCGTCGCTGATGCAGCAAGGTCAGCAATCGTGGGCCAAATTCCCTCTGCATGATGCTGTCAAGGTCAGTCTGGGACAGCAGTGTTACCGTTTCTGGTGTTTGGTGAGTCACAGGCTGGGCAGGCTCAGCAAAGGGAGCAAGAGGTCGATCCATTCTATGGTCCATCTGGTCCACCTGGCACCCACGCTGGACATGTATGTGAAAGCTTCTCCATGTTGTGAAACTCAGACCGCACAAAACACACTGTGGCAAACCGTGTGTCATGTAGTGAGAAGGCTGGGGGACATGTTTACGAAACATGGTGACCTGATGTGCACAAGTGAGATGTCGGCGCAACACTGACAAACTCGATGCCTGAAACTGGCAAAATGGGCAGTAAAGTTCATGTGCAGAAAGGGCCTCCTCATTAGACATCGTGCACGCTGGAGCAAGCTGGCCTAAGGAATGCGTCTGCAAAATAAAGGCAATGACTTGCTGCAGCGGGCTCCAATCCAACAGGTTGCAAATGTCATCGGGGATCGGATGCACTGGTGGCTTGGTGACTGACCGAAACAGGGAATCAGCAGCCCTCCATAGCCATAGCAGCGGAGGTTCAATGCAGTGGTATTGCAGTGCTTGGGTGTGAGACCTACCTGTGACAAACGCATGATCATGATGAATCTGTCGAAACATGGAGGTCATGGTAAGCTGAAGCAATTGCAATCCATGTTGGGTCAGGCCTGCCGTGAAAATGCCATAGGTGAGAATTGGGAAAACACAAGTTGTCCACAGCCGCAGTCGTTCACGGGCAGCAAAACCCCTCCGTGCAGTGAGCCACTTCTTTAAACGAGCAAAAGCAACTTTGGCAAGGCTGACACGACATCGAACCGTGGCATCTTCAAACTGTGCATACCCCACCACAATGCCGAGGTATTTCGTTTGTTTGACAACAGGCAAAGTGAAAGTGCAGGTTCTGCCCTTAATTTTGATCCATTCACCATCATTGATGCGCGTGGTCAGGTCCTTTCGAGCAGCTCGGAAATTTGTCCCCCCCATCGTGATGATGGCAGCAGATTTGGCCGTGTTGATTGTGAGGCCTTTTTCTTGCAAAACTTCCATGATGAGACCAAAGAAAAACAGGATCCTATGCAGCCCAGGCAAATCATGGAAAACCCCACATGCATGGATGTCGTCCGCATAGATGTTCATGTGGGCCTGCAACCACTGCCAATCTATCAGATGAGCTAAGTCGGACAAATACAGCAGAACAAAGGCATTAAATAACCAGGGTGCAGCCTTGCACCCCTGGCGGACGCCAGCCCCAACCTGAATCGGTTCAGTGCCACCATTGGATTCAACATGGTAAGATGTGTTCTCATGCCACTGCGCCAGCATTTGGATTACCTGGGGGTTATCCAGAACTTCATCTAACCGACCAAAGAGTTCCTGCCTACAGACACTGTCAAAAGCTTTGCTGAGATCTATAAAGATCTGTAAGGCACCGCAGATCTGGTACATTGGCAGCTGTCGATGGCGTGAAAACACAGCAGGGCGCTGTGAGGCAACAAGTTCACGGCCGGCTGTACAGTGAGCAATGACTCGAAGCAAGGCATGTTGAGTGCAACGGCCCGGGGAATAAGCCCAAAGAGGCCAAGGTGCCAGCTTTGCAAACGAACACTTCAGAGCAATTTGGGCAACCAGTCCTATCACAGCCTTACCTAACGGTTCCTGAAGCGCCAGCGGGCGCAAAGCATCCGGTGTGCAAGCTGGCTTCATCGGTTTCGGAATTAGAAGGAGCCATGCATCTTTCCAGCATGCTGGCACCTCAGGCTGAGGGCAGTCCCAAATTTTTTGCAAAATGCGATACAAGTGAGGCATGATCAGGTCTGCATGTGAGCGCCAGATCAGGCCAGGCGTAAATGGACGAGCAACCGCACGTGCAATTGGGATCGTTCTCAGGGCTCTCAAAAGTTCTTCTGGTCCAAATGGCAGTCCTGTGACATGGGGACAACATCTGGGGACCGTGGGGGGTCCAGTCCAAGTTTTGGCAACAAAGGCATGAAGGATGGCACGTTCTTCCATGGGTGTCGCAATGTTACCATGAACATTTCGAAGCTGCATTCGACGCTTGGACATCTTAGGTGCAAAACGATTACTAACCCTGAATAACTGAAAGGAGTCATGATTGTCAGCTGCAGTCTGAGCCTGTGCAAGGATGGTCTCAAAGGCCTGTTGTCGAGTCTGGTAAGCATGCTGCTTGTGCGATCTTTTGAGTAATTGAAAACGTGCCAAATGAAACCATGACCGCAAAACATTTCGTGGTGTGGGCAATACAGGCAGTTTGCATTTTTCACGATGCCTCCACTTGTCCAAAATGAGGGAGCGTCCCGTTCCATCCATAGGCTGGGTCATCTGGCAAGGTTGACACGGAAAGCAGGATTGATACACTTTACTGGCAATGTGGTGCAGTTCAGGTATAAGCTCCGGATCATGGGAATCTGCCTGGGTCAGGTGGCTTTCAATGGCAGGCGCAGAGTCATGGAGAAACCGCTGCCATGTCGAGCTCTGGTCAAGGTAGGCCCGTCGGCCCGCATCTCTTTGTTGCATGGTGATGCCTGCCGTTTGTTGATCAGCTTGAGGTGGGATCCAAAACTTACGAAGCTGGCCTAGCAAAGGAAAATGACCTACATGTGGACACTCCAAAAAAGGCGCATTGATTAGGTATTGAATATCCCTAGCACAACCATCAGCAGTGGAGAAACGTGTGAAGGAAAAGTCAATCCTGGAACAACCATTGCAGCCATGGAAGGATGGACCTAATTTGGAGGACCATGTATTCAAGGCAACCAAGTGGTGTGCTCTGACGATTGAAAGGAACAGGCCTTCGTCAGGGTGAGGTGAGCCCATGCGCATGGCAGAGTTCAGCACAAATTCAGAGCAACCAACATGACCCTTTGCAGCAGTTAAACGGCAGTTGAAATCTCCTGCAAGTAGAAGAACATTCCGTCGAGGCAAAGTGCCAAGATAGCGATCAAGACAATTCCACCAAGCCGTCCTATCTGCCTGTCGTTGTCTGCTTGATGTGCTGGTGTGTTGATACCCAGCAAGGATGTCAAAGCAGCGTTGTGGAAAGCGCAGCTGGACATGCGCAAGTCTTCCAACCGAAACTTCAGCCCATCTAATATCTTGAGGTTTGCACAACCGGCGTGAGATCAGGATCAAGATCCCAGCACCTGCCTGGTCAGCTGCACCAGTGTGCACATGTATCCAATTTGGATCAAGCCATTCATTGCTAAAATGCCAGCGTGTCTCCGTCAGGATCAAGACCTGAATCCTCTGGCCCAGACACCATTGCTTCACCTCATCCAATTTATGACTGCTCATGCCACTGCCATTCCAGCTGAGGTAGCGTAGAAACTTATTGTTCTGGTGTCTCTGGTTGCAGTCAATCTGATCATGAAGAGGAGCAGGGTATCGAGAAGGAGAGGATGGTTTCGCTGAGTCAAGGTCAGGACCTAATGGAAGGGGAAAAGTTTGGGCCGTATAGCATCTTCCTCTGTACCAGCAGGAGCCATCACGTTGAATACGTCTGTAGGCACGTTTGAAACTACGTTTCTTCACCGAATCCAAAGAGGACCAAGTGTTGCCGAAGCATCTTGTTGGCTGATGTCCACAAGGCTTCACACCTGAGTTGTGAATCAGAGCAGTCTCCCAAGAAGGTGCTCCAGTGTCTTCTGTGGAAAAGACACAACCCTCACCCCCACTCCAGGAATTCATGTTGATCTGGTTGTAAAGAAGAAGGACAACTGCAAAAAGCAAAATCCGTCGATTGAACCACCTGGAGTGCCCGGAGTTGGGACCGGGAATGCCAACCAGTCGTGCCGCCCAAAAGTTCTTGTTGTACTGTGACCAAATGAATGAAAATAGAAATGGATGTTTGTTCTGTCGATTCTGTGGGAAAAGCCCAATAATTGTATATGTAGTAGGTGGCACAAGGGCCAAAACAGCCAGCAGGTGTCACCAAACAAATGCAAAAATCGTCAGCTCCAGGAGCAATGAGCTACCAGTGAAAAGAGCAAGCTGAAGAACACTGAACCCAAAAACCGGTATGACCCCACGGCAGAAGGCCACAGATTGACCGTGTTGGAATATGTTGTATAGAAACTGGGCCCCACCACTGAGAGCAACAGAGTCCAGTGGGGAAACAGTCACAAAATCTGTGCGTTGTTGAGCCCCACCGCAGAAGGCAATTGGAGTCAGTGTATCCCGCGCGTCAAAGGCAGTGCTGTCACCTAAGGCCAAGTGATGGTTGTACAACTTGTCACAATCGTTGAATCCACCACTGAAAGTCCTGGAGAAGAGATCCAGTGTACTTGCTGAATGGCTCTGAGCCCCACCGCAGAAGGCTGTTGTTGTCGGTGTATGACACGCTACAAGGTCTGTACTTCCGCTGTTGTCCAAACTGAATTGATCCTGTGTCTCGCACACAGAGGATCCACCGCAGAAATCCTGGAAATAAAAATTCGGTGCGTCTTTGCGAAGATAAGCCCCACGGCAGAAGGCTGTGAAAACTCCGTGTAGCACTAAATGGAGGTGGGCCCCACCGCAGAAGGCAGTTGTTGTCGGTGTATTGTTCTCCCCAAGATGCGCGCTTCCACTGGCAGGCAGTTGATATTGATCCGGTGTGTCACAGTCTGAGGAGCCACCGCAGAAGTCCCGGAAAAAATTATTCAGTGTATCCCTCCAAATTGAAGCCCCACGGCAGAAGGCTAAAAAATAACCGTGTAATGCTGAAATGGTCTGGGCCCCACCGCAGAAGGCAGTTGTTATCGGTGTATTGTATACACCACTGTTGAATACTGGGAAATAATCGTGCGGCGCAAAAAGAATCTGGGCCCCACCGCAGAAGGCAGTTGTTGTCGGTGTACCGTCGCTGTCACAATCAGCCCCACTGCAGAAGGCCAGAAATGGAATCAGTGTATGAAATGTTGAAAAACCTTTGCAAAAAGCCCAGAATGAAATAATCAATGTATCCAAAATACAGGACCCACCGCAGAAATCCCAAATAAGGAACGGTGTAAAATGACAAGTGGGAGCCTCACAGCTGAGATCAGTCACTGGCGATCTGTTGAATTCCACGTGAAAGACAGCACTGCTGAAAGTCAGATGAAGCTGGTTGTCACAGGTGCCTCCAGGTACACAACTGTCAGGAAGCCAGGCAGGCCACGCGCTATCCAAGGTACAGCTGTCAGGGGGCAGGATCAGCCAGAATCTGGCCAGCAGGACCAGAGAGAAAAGCCAAATATTCGTCGTGGTAGCCAGAAGAATTGAAATAAAAACGCAGTGGTCACAGCACAGATGAAAATGGCAGGAGCAGCAACGCAGGAAGATCGGTCGAATGGGCCCTCTGCCGCTAATGGCAGGTCTCTTCGAGCGCCACGCTCGTGGTGGCAAAGGGGCTTGTGTGTGTGTGTTTTTTTACTACCCCTTAACCCAAACTTCTGAGTCAGCAGGCGAGCTCGCACATGCATTTGTATGCATGGCCATGGGGGCACCAACATTTCGACGTCCGGTTGGGCTGCCATGGGCTTAGTCAAACCCTCGTCCCTAAGGAAAAAGAATTGGATGCAATCCCAAAAAAATCGACAGGTGGTTGTTAGTCGATAGGAAATCCAATGGAAAAAGGAAACAAATGCGATGGTGAAACCTCTCAGCCGCAGCTGCCAAGCGCTAGATCTGCAAAAGTCGGCTCAGCACGGCGCAGCACAGCAGCATGAAGAGCAGCTGCAGCGCTTGCCCCAGCAGCTGTTGCAAGATGGCCCAAGGTGCATCAGCAGCTGCACTAGTGCAGTCAGTTGCATGTGCACATACTGTATGAGCACTGCTAGCCTCCAGCCAAGAGTGCTCCACCATTTCCACGTGGTCGAAGATCTCCCCTCTGCAATGTCCTGACGGTGTGCACAGTGGGAAGAATCAGCCAGTACCTTACAGCATTCCTCAAGACAAAGTCAGGCAAATCAAGGGTCTTTGATGGTACCTTACTGTCATCGCAAAGTAACCAGTGACCCCTGTACCGCAATGCAGCTCTGTAGTGACCAGCTGAATAATCAGGACCAAGATGAAAAATGATTGCACAGATGTGATACCGCCACATGCTGATGGAACCTGTTGAATCTGCAAAGCACGGAAAGTCAATGCCATCTGTCGGAATGTCAACTCTCTGTGTGCACTTCAAAGAATCTGTTGGATCCGGTGTACTGATGGGTCTATCCAGCATCAAAATGAGTTGCCGGGCCTCTGTAGTTGCTCTGCAAAGGCCTTGGGGGTCGTGCCATGCATTAATCAATGTCTGTAGGCAACTGTGATCATCTTTGTAATTGACATATGGCAAATGAATTGGAGTGTATCTGCAGCCCTTTTCATCTTGCAACACGTCGTCGCCTTCAGCAGCCATGAAGCAAGGCTTGGTGACCCATTCACAACACAAGAACCCTGGACAGAGAAAGTTCAACAGGTCAGTCGCAAATTCTCTCACGTCCTGCTGTTTCTTCAGGGCTTGCATTGATAAAACCCCTTCCCCAATCATCAACCACCTGAAAGGTGAAAAGTTGAAAAGATCCAACGGAGCCGGACTCATCGCCGTCACGTTTCGAAGCAACTCAAAACCACAATGCCAAAAGTGCCCATGCAACCCCTCAGCAAGGAGTGTCATCCATGCAAGGCTAGTGATCACTGTGTTCACAAAGCACATGGTTCCAGTCGGATTGGACAATATGCGCACCAGTCTCACTTCTGCAGCAATTTGCTCAGTTGTTGAGCCAGCGGCTGTCTCTGAAGGCTTTGTGGCTTGAGGTTGGCAAGTATGAGACGCCAAATGCTGTGATAACACAGATTGGCGATCTCGTTCCACAGCTCCGGATTGTGACGCATGCTCACTGTCCATAGCCAGGGTATTGGCTGAGAAGATGGTGAGGAATCCGGAGTTCTCTTGAGGGCATGATATCGGAGCGTGACCTCTTTGTCCTCCATCAATCTGAGGATGTTGGTCAGGGATCTCTGAACCTGGTCCAGTGGTAGATGCTGAGTGTTGCTGGGAGTCAGTCTGGATTGACTCGCATCCCAACGCAGGAACGGCATTGTCTTCTCCTTGGTGACCAAATTCTGCTGGATGCACGCTTGAAAAAGATCCGAAGCCGTGTCCGCATTGGCCAACTTGGTGAGGCGCTCCTCCAAGACCATCAGCATCGATACTGCCAGTGTGTGGCGAAGGGGGACAGTTTTCGGTCCCTTGTGCCACTCCTGGCTCTTCATCATCAAGATTGGGAGCAGAGAACCTTCCCCTGGCGCAAGATGAAGCACGAACTCCGACTCTTGTAGGAGAGTATTTAAGGTGTCTTCGTGTTTCAATGCCAGTTTGGCCATGTTGAGTATCAGGTCTTTCGGCACCGACATCATTTCCGAGTTTTGTTTGTTGGCCGGCTTGCTCCTGCTCTTGTGGTCCGCTTTGTCTCCTTTGTGTCTCTTGTTCGGTTTCTGTTGGTCGCTCTCTGAGATGCCAAGGCCCTTCAATTGCGCTTCTGCCAACAGATTGCCCCAGATTTTGACCATAGAGTCCTGATCCTCCATAGCGTCGGAGACCCTGTCCGTTGATCAAGTAGATTGCCAAGTTGAGCAATGGAATACATGTACTGGAGTGTTCATTTTGACCGCAAAATTGGCATGGAGTCAAACAGGTCTGTTCCAGTCTATGTAGACACATCAGAGTTTTGGTTTGCATCATATTGTGCTCAGCATGAAGATGTCTGGTAAAGACTGACGGGATGAAAAAGCTTTGAGCACAAATCAGACACCGATACATCAGGCCATCTGCAATCCATGCATCTTGCGCAAAATCTAATCCTGATTTGGCTATGATGTCAAGTGACATGCCGTATGTGTCTGAGGGGTCTGCGTTGTGCTGCCAGATGCGCAGCTCCAGCAAGCGATGATTCTCTGCAATGTCTTCCTGGCGTGGCCACGTGTGAAGAGGCAACATTGGCTTGGACCAGCGTGGCATCATCAACAGGAGGGCCATTTGGGTCATCATGGGGCATGACTTCAGGTGCTCTTCAGGGTCATACTGCAGCTCATCATCTGTAAAATAGCTGGGTATCAGTTCCCGACACCATTCGCAGTGGGCCCCCTCCATCATGAGATTGGCGTAAACCTGGCAAAGCTGTTGAACCATGTACCAGACACGCTCAGGTCCCACTTGATGGAAAACTCGAAGATGTGCATGAATGCATTGTAAGTCCACAGCTTCTTGGCACAACAGACACCTGGTCGCCAGAGTCCTGAGCAGAATCGGGTCTTGCCAAATCCTGTAAAATTGCCGTGACATCAAGGCAAGACCAATTCTTTGCACTGAAGGCAGTGGCATCATGTCTGATAACAAGTGCACGACATCTGTGGAGTGGAAGGCCCATGGGACCACGATTTGCATCCTGAGTTCATGGATGACTAAGGCCAATTGAATCAGCGACGTGCACTCGTGAGCTTCGGTGCCCCAGCCGTGACTGGGGTTGCAGCAGCACCCCAAGTCTCCAAACAGAGTCCAAACTAGAAGCTCACGCAGCGTCTGTATCTCCTGAAGATGATCGCTGTGAGCTGCGTGAAGGTGCAGTCGGAGATTTTCGGCAGTGTCGCAAGCCAATCCACAAACCTGACAGATAGTGGACAGCTGATACTTCAGGTGTGACATCTTGTATAGAGCTTGCAAATGGCCCAATCTGGTCAGCGGCTCGATGTAGTCCTCAGGACTGAGAAGTTGATCTGGTGGCAGTGCGACCACTTGCGGCATCTGCTGTCTCTCAAAAGTCAGCCTCAGAAAAGCAAATTGGATGTAGAAGACACAGATGTGCTTGATGTGTGAGGTCGGGTGACAGACACATCCATGATGTGGTTTATACTGCTCATCCATGATCATAGCTCTGCGTTCTGCTTCATGCCATTCTGAAGGATGGTTTGCTCGAAAATGGCGTTTGAGCTCATTTTTGCGATTGAAGGTCTTCCGACAGCTGAGGCACGTGTTGGCCAAGAAGTGCTGGATCGATGGATTGCCGAGTAAATCTTCGGCCTCTTCTGTCTGCACAGCCTGGTGAACAAGGCAGTACATTTCCACTTCTTCAGGTGTGAAGTTCTCACTGGCCTGTTCAGCCATGTGGTAGACATTGACGTGGCTCTGAAGTCCATGTCGTGTTGTATACACCTTCTGGCAGTATGGGCAGGTCAAGGAGGCTGCATCTTCACTAACTTGCATGTCAATGCCTTGCTGAACCATCAAAAGTGCCACTTGACGAATGATGTGGCATCGATGTGTGCGTTTGAAACAGGCACCACAGAATTGGCAAGGATTTGTTTCAATGCAGGCATGAAGAAGAGCTGTATTGAATGGCTCATGTTGTCGAAATTCCCGATCATGTTCCATCTTCCAGTGCTGCAGAAGTCCAGTGGTGGTGGTACAAAAGGTGTTACACAGTGCACATCTCGTGTAGAAGTATGCAAGCAGTTGTGCGTTGTCAGCCAACGCCTGTAGCTGGTGACTTCGCGCCACTTGGAGTAGTTCCTGGGTACGTAGCCTGTGTTCCACCTGTTCCAGATCCTGTCGATCGGCTGTGCAAACAAAGGTGATGTGATATTGCAAAGATTGTTTGGTTGTGAATCTGGTGTTGCAATGTGCACATGTCGGAACGCCCCCTCTAAAGTCAGTGGGTTGTGGTGCATGAAGGGGTCCTGATCGATCGCCATGATCCAGGGTCAAATGACGCCTCAATGCCGCTAGGGTGGCAAAGATTTGAAAGCATCTTGGACATACATGTGGTGATTCCGGCACCTCTTCACGAGAAGAACCACGACGATGCCACACCTCCCAAATGAGAGAAGATTGCACTGCAAAGTCTTTGGCAGGTGTCAGTAAGATCACGTCATTGGAGTCCAAGCAATGTCTTTTCTGAGAGTCACGCTGCTCAGTGGCTCTGTTCAAGTCCAACAGAAGCAGCAGCGGGTCTTCAGCACCATGCGCCCGTAGGAAGGCCACTCGGGAGAGATGAGTCAAGTGTACTGGATTCCTGAAAATACGTCTGAGTTGTTTGATGCACGCAATGTCGAAAGCTTGAAGGGATTGCTGGGTGAATCCCACAATGATCAAGCTGTGCAAAAGGCTGGCAAGGATACATTGTTTCCAAAGACGTAATTTGAGTGAAATTGGAACACTTGATCTAACATAAACCCAACGATGGAGTTGTTGGCCAACTTTTTCACTGGCCTTGATCCGAGCATCCATGGTATGGCGTTCAAATGAGTGATAGCTGACCGTGGCACCCAGGTACTGAAATTGCCGCACCAGCTTGATGTGTGTTTCTCCATGGTTTTGTCTTGGGATCCTAAGAAAAACTCCTTCTGATGTCCTCTTGAGATATTTCCTGTTGAGTCTCTTTGTCATTGGTCCCACCATGCGTAACACTGCAACCGTTTTGCTCACGTTCACTTTCATATTGAAACTCTCAATGGTGTCCAGCGCAATGCTGATGCATTTGATCGCTCTGTGAAAATCAGCCTCACTTTCCAAAACCTGATGAAATGTGCCATCATCAGCAAACAAAGTGACGCATGCAAGTACCCATTCAAAAGAAATCCGATGAGCAATGGCCCGTAACAACATCACTGAGAAAACTGCCCATAGTGTCGGTGCTGCTCTGCACCCCTGTCGGATTCCACGACGGGTATCAAATCTGCGTGACTCTCCCTTGTGCTGAAATTGAAAAGCGGTATGCTGATATATGGCCTTGAGTAGTTCGATGAGATCACAGGGGATGTCGAATTGGTTCAGACCTTCTAGCAATTGGCATCTGTTTACCATGTCAAAAGCTTTGGTCAAGTCAAGGCTTATGGTCAAGCCTCCACAGAGATGCAAACTTTCCAGCCCCTGTGCCTGCATGTGGACACGATATTGGTATGTGTCAATGAGATCCCTTACTCTACGACAGTGTTGAAGGATTCTGTGAAGAGCCTCGTCTACACCTCTGGCTGGAAGATATGCAAACTGCGGCCATCGTTGAAGTTCCTGCCAGGTGTGATCCAAAATTCTTGAAGCACACATGCCCATGACTGATTTGCCGCAGGGTTCCAACAACGATATAGGTCGTAGTTCAGAGGGTGTTTGTGTCCTCTTTCTGGTCTTCGGCAAGAAGACCAAGGTTCCATCACTCCAGCACTGAGGAAACCTGGCATTGGAGCTCCATTCATGTAGGGCAGGATCCAAATAAGTGGAGACCTGTTGAGCTGTCAGTTTCCAAA
>Ga0126342_10013828_pt1 | contig 14272 bp, 17 predicted proteins | sample Cyp1metagenome_FD_92528 | JGI IMG/M metagenome (GOLD analysis project Ga0126342, IMG submission 92528) | Coral microbial communities from Lord Howe Island, Old Settlement Bay, Australia - Cyphastrea 1 metagenome | ecosystem: Host-associated > Invertebrates > Cnidaria > Coral ...
CATATACATATACATATACACATACACATACACATACACATACATATACATATACATATACATATACATATACATATACATATATATATATACATACACATACACATACACATACACATACACATACACATGCACATGCACATGCACATGCACATGCACATGCACATACACATACACATACACATACACATACACATACACATACACATACACATACACATACACACACACATACACATACACATACACATACACATACACATACATATACATATACATACACATACATACATACATACATACATACATACATAAACACACTATATTACTATATATATTTTTTTTTGTACACATTGATATGCACTTATGCCATTAGTCAACAACGTTCTCAAGTTCCACCGCTTCTTTTGGATCTTGAAATTTGATCCTGAGATTCGCACAGCATTTCTTCAGGGCAGAGACAAAGACGCAGCCAAAAGAGAGGAGGACCTCAGGGATGTGATTTTGGTTTTGCGGCTTTGAAGCATGGGCATGGGTAAAAATTACAGTGAACATATTCTAAACACGTTCTTCCCCCCTCGAAATGGATGTTCTAATACCCAAAATGGATCAAAATGGCAATTTTATGCCCGATTTGACCCATACCCGTGGGAAACGTAAGGCCAACATCTTAAAGTCTTACAACCATGTCATTCTCCAAATTTGACTTGCCAAGGACGAGGAAGAGGAGCGAGAACTCTCCCAGAGAGATGGTGCCAGAAAGAAGCTGGGGAAATGGGAACGGCGCCAGCGTCGCATCGCAGCTGCTGGCAAGGCAGCTGAGGGCGTGGATGCTCCTGCCAAAGAGGAGGATGACTTCTTGCAGCCAGTGGCAAACCCTCAAGAACTTCCTCCAGCGAATCCCTTGCCCAGCGGCAACAAAAAGTTGAAGCTGCGCAAAGATGGTTCTGCTCTTCAGGTGCCTTGCCTTTTTTGGTCAACCAGCGACTATGCTGATTTTTTCCAGGTTTTTCCAGGATTTTCCCATGTGTTGACCTTCAAAAGCCCTCTCGTACTGCGAGAAAATATCGGCCAGGCTTCTGGCCAACACGTATTCTTCAGCAAAGATGGCAGCAAAAAGACCTCTGAGCTGGCACAGCTGGAATCCCAAGATACCAGTTAAGTGACTTTTCCACTGGCTTGCGATTGTCCTGCGCAGCATTTGCACAGCATTTCGACACAATAAGTGTGTTAATCGCTTGGTAGATATTTGTGCGGATCAAAGACAATGGCAACACTCCAAAGCTGTCACCCTAACCATCAAGAGGTTTCTCTTGGTTCGCTGACATCAGGCTCAACTGTCAATCACCATTCTTGTGGATATCACATCTTTCTAGACTCCAAAATCTCTCAACATTTTCGAAAATCGGTTGTTTTTTTTTTCCATGGACTTCTCTGGATTTTGGGCTTCCCGCGATCCCCATTTTGGTTCGCAGCAGCCGAGCACCTGAGGCTCGCTGAAGAGCTTCGAAGTGAGCAGTTCGATCCAAAAGGCAGGGAGTTGTTTGCACATTTACAGATTTTTTCCACGTTTTCTCCCAGGCCATCCAAGTGGTGTACTAGACAGGGTCAATACTGGGAAACCAACGGGGAGTACCTAAGATTAGACAGTTCCCACGTGAAGGTGAAGATCTCAGGATGCCCAACTTCCCCATATCTTGGGGATCCAGATCCAGGTGGCAACCGAGCCAGCTTTCTGGAGCAGGTGGCTCGCGACTTGGTCAGCTCCTGAGGAAATCGCGGGGGTCACACCAATCAGTGGGAGTTCATCCATAGCTCCATCCAAATATGAAAAAAACAATGGAAATATATTGGGAATATCAGGGAAAACAACGAAAGAAAACAATGGCCATCTATGGGCATATCATGAAATATCACATCCCAATCATCCCACCAAAACTTTCACCGACTTTCACCGACTTTCACCATCCAAAAACGCCGTGTTTTCAAGGCCACCAGGGACTCCTCGGATGCGGCCGTGAGTCGGGCGCGCATCCACGAGAAGCATCAGAAGAAGCGGCGGAAGGAGCGGACGCAGCGAGGTGCCAAGTTGGAAGACGGCGAAGGCGCACGGAAGGGGCCTGGAACGAGCACCTTTACTTAGGTGTCCAAAAAGGTCAACATTCGTTCGAATAATTGGTTGAAAACAAAGTTGATGTTTTCTGATTGGTTTTATATGGTTTTATTCTTGTTGGTGAACCTTTGACAGAGTGTCCAAAACAAGGGCAGGCAGGCATACATGTTATGTAGTTGTGTATATACCAGTATATGCCCCAATACCACCTTTTAGTGGTCAAGACCAGCAATTGGGATGGATGGATCAACATCTTTGATCACAGCCCCAATTTTTGCTGGTTTTGTAGGGGGGGGCGAGTCAACGGGTTACTATGGGATACCCCACAAAGGTCGATGGTTGAATAGCAAACGTATCAAATAACCACAACATTGTTTTGGTTTATAGATATAAGATTTTGACGCACAACCATGCCCTTTGGAGGTTGTTTTACGCAAGATTGATACTGCATCCTCCAAAAAAACAGTTCATCTATTTTTGAGATGGGAACACACAATGGAGGTATATCCCCAGTTGTGGACCAATGCAGATCCGGTCAATCCAAGAGCTGAGATCCGCCATCAAGATCACCATCACCGCCAAAGAAGAGAGCGCGAGAAGCACCCGAAGAAACAGCTCCGATGAAGGTGCGCTTCCGGTGCATTCGCCTTTCTTCGGTAGCAAAATATGGCAATATGAACCCTTTTATGCCGTGCTAGGCAGCACTGGTGGCTCGAATTTCATCTAAATCGATCCATCCACAGAATCTTTTATTCTTGGTTCTTCAGGTGACCAATGATTAATGCCAGCAGCTCCGGGCAGGTTTCAAAGCCGGTCTCAAAGCCAGTGGATTTCGGGGATGACCTTGGAGATCTGGAAAAACAGGCAGGACTCGGCAGGACATTTCTCTTGGGCGGCTGGGGATGTGGCTGGTATGCCTAGCAAGGCCTTGAGCAAGTTGGGGGGCCTCTTCTCGTGAGCTGTGGTGCATTTCACTGAAATCGGTGAAATCGTTGATTTCAGACCGAAGATCCGTTGAACAAAGAAATTGTTGCAGCAATCTTTGTGCAGTTTGCAGATGCAGATTTCATATATTTCATCAGCTTTCTGGAACAGCAACATGCTGTTCTCAGTCAATTCTGATTGAAGACAAGCTGTGGCTCAAGTAGATGAAGTGATGGAGGCTTTTTCGGCAGCGCAATGGCTGGTGCTGTTGGATGCTCAGGGAACCTCTTGAAATTGCGCAGTGCGTCGACCAACATCTGCCGCACGGACTAGGCCAAGACATCTTCCAACGAGTCTTTCCCATGAGGCTGGCGCGGCTGGTTGGTTGACGTTTCCCCGGCGCATACAAATTTGACATGTCTGACATAGGTCAAACATGGTCAAACAATGATCAAGCTGAATCAAGACTTGGATGGCCAATAGAACTGATGCAAATCTCTGTGGGATTTAAGTTCTGAAAGCACTGACCCAATTGAAAAAAGGGTATCCAATGGTATACACTGCAAAATCTCATGGTTTATCATCATTTTCCGGACCAGAATCACTATAAATGCGGAGTGCATCCATCATTTTTGGACAATCCAAGTCAGTCAATAGATGTCAATATGTGTTGATTTCTGTCGCAGGCTTCCCTTGCACGGCCTAAAACGACCCCCACGCCGTGGACTGGGGAGAGTCCGAAGCAGACACCGGCGCAGCTGGGTCTCACTGGCCTGCTAAGAGGTGGTGGGGCCATTGCTGCAGTGCTGAAAGCCACTGGGCGCGATCCATCGGAGACATTGGGAGTCCAAGGTGCTAAGGTGTATTACAAGATCTACAAGCAGGTAGCAATGCAGTATGCGTAATGGTAACGAACAAATCTCATGAGGCTAGTTGACTCTGCCAACGTGAAAGATGCAGTGCAAACCGTACATTTGCAGATAATGTGCTGAGAGCTGCAGCAAAGGCATCTCGGTTTGCTCAGAACCGAACCTCGCTGCAGGTGCGCCATTGATTGCTTTGGGTGGGTTGACTTCTTTTGCAATGCACAAAAACCATCGAAAGAGCAGGTTCGACGTCGACCCTTGCCAGCGGTGAGGGAGAAGCAAGTGATTGCTACAAAGCTTGAAACTCATGGTTGAGACTCTGATGCCTGTGAGGGAACATGATGGAATAAGGCTGTTCTTGAAATTGCTTCAACTTCAACGTCTTCAACCCTGAAAAATCCTGAGGCGTTTGCCCCTATGGCAGCTGTCCGATGAGATGCACCCTCTGTTGAAGTGTAACTTACCCGAGAGCAGCTTGGTGCAGCTTGGTGCAGCTTGGTGGATCTGTGGCATTCTGCTATGTGAGGTACATGCAGCGGCAGGTGTCGCCCGATCCCAACTTATCCTGGACGGAGGCTGGCAACGGCGGAATCTGAGTCACGGCCCTGTCTTTAGGTCAGAGTTCAAGACAAAGCGACCATAAAGCTCGAGCTCCGGATGACATTGAATTAACCCTCGAGTTAATGCAGATTCTTGTTATCATGATATTACTCACTTGTGTTTTTCTCAGCTGGATCACTGGATATGCACTTGGCGGTTTTTCGCTAGATTCTTGGCATTTTTCGAGGGTTCTGGCCAGGTACGAAGAGGTCAGGCCCGAATGAAAGAGCAAGTTATGGTGCGGTCCTCGACTGCTGGACTCGACAAAGGAGCATCAGACTGACTTGTTGGTTATATAATGGTTAATTGTTCATACTTATACAGCGGTTCATGATTCATGGCAATGGTCAATATCGTTAACAACCGTGAAACATCAAACTGGCTTGTTGTTTTGTTAACAATTTGTTTTCAACAATATTTTGGGATGATGACGATTATTGACCAGCCAGTTACAACTGCAAGACCTCTTCCGATCCTCATTTCCCGAGCCATAAGACTTGGTCCACCAACCTAGGCACGACATAACAATCAGAGACCAAGACCTTTACAATTGGTGACCCTTGTATCTTCTGGCAACAAGTGCAGGTTTTAGAAGCAGACCGAGCTACCATTTCCCCTTCCTCAGCAGAGTGTGTACATGAGGAGTTTTGTCACCAAAATGGGAGTCAGGCTCAGCAATACATTGATTTTCGCCGAATTGAACGTGAAGTAAGCGGCTTTCGCATGCAGCCGTTTGACTGTCATGTTTGGATTTTGAAAGGGGTGGGTGTCTTCTGCAAGAGCTCAAAATCCAGCTATATCCAATGGTGTTGTAAAACGATTTGAGCAGAACGAACCTCTGGTTTTGAACCTTCTGCATAGATGTGATGCACATCACAGAAGCCAACAGAAAGCCGTACAAATGCTGTGGACAAATCTTCAGCCGCCAGGAAATACCACCTGAGCGACATTCGCGCAGGCATGTGGCTGGAGGCTGGGTGGATCAGCAGACTATGAGCGCAGGCACCATGAACATGACCAGGTAACATCCCCTGAGAAAATCATTGTCCCAGTATGTCCCAGTCTTGTCTCCCAAAAGCTTTTTTTTTCAAGGTTTATTTTTGGACAAAGCCACAGTATGGTTCATATGCTGCTTCTATGATATCCTGGCTTGCCAGATTTGCTGCCAGGGCCGCGTCTCCCAAAGCGTGGACAAAGGTGTCATGGTGGACGTCGGCGCATACACGGAGCGTGGAGAGTGGGTAGATGCCTTTCTCCACATGGGACAAATCAAAGACGATGGCGGCTACATCGCTCATGTCGGCCACTTAGCTCTTTTCCACAACGTACCTGCGATCAGTTTCCACATGTTTCAATTGGGGCACCCCCAAATTATCCAACATTGGAGAATTTTAGGCTTGAATCCCATGGTACTCCCTATTTTTATGGGAAATACCCAGTTGATACCAGTTGATACCAGTTGTAGTGTTGAGCCAGGGTTCTTTTCCTGATCGTCACCGCAAGGGCAAGATGATGAACTTTGTTCACCTTGGAGAATATGTCCGCGTCAGAGTGGTGGAATGTGTGCCATCCACTGGCGTCTTCAGAGTGTCCATGCGGGCCGAGGAAGACGCTTGGATGCCATTTGCATGAGCCATTTAAGCGCGATTAACCATACCCCCGGTTGGTTGGTGATTGTAGGGTGATACTCGTACCAACTGGTTTATTGGGGTTTATAGTAATTATAACACATTATAACATATTATACCATATTATACCATATTATACGGGGTTATAATTATAAATTATAACATCTTACAACATACTATACCAGATTACAACACAACATATTATACCAGATTACAACATCTTATGACAGATTATAACCCCAAAAAAATGCCAGGACAGCCTTTATTTAACCCCAGCCTAAACTCTGTGTTCTCCCAGGACCTCCCGGAGCTGTTCCTGGGCAAACCAAGACCCTACAGCATCCACGACATTGAGAAGGGCATGCAGGCACGACCGCTAAAATCGCCATGTTGTTGTGGATGATTTAAGATGATCCTGGTGTTGATGATTCCTACATAAATTATGATGAATTATGATGATTATATATATATATATGATTATTATATATGATGATTGTGATTTCCAGTCTGATTGTATTTGATTGTTTTGAGTTATGATGACAAAAAACACATGTCAGTGTTTTTGCATGTTTTTGCTAGTTTTATGAAGAACTACAATCCGATGCTCCAACGATATTCGCCTTCGAAGCCTTCAGGTCACCGGAATCATTCGTCGAGTCTGGGACAAGTGGGCCCTTGTTGACATTGGATGTGACCGCTTAGCTCGCGTCCATGCGCGTGAACATCCCAGAGAAAGGAATGAGTGCCTTGGTCAATCAGCGCAGGGAACTGACTCACTGGTTCATCGATTTGTTCATCGGTGGTGAAAACTGTCAAATGTTCCAAACCTGTGATACAGTGCCGTTATCTTTTTGAGATAAGTACCTAACTACCAGCAATTTTGACCAATGATACAACCTTCTTGATCCATAGCCAAAGATGTTTCATTTACAGCTTAAAGGTTTAACGACTACCAAGGTATGGCTTCTACAAGTGGGACCGCCTTCATAAATATGCCTGGTCAGCCTACCCTCGTGGTGCACAAATGACCTTTTGGGTTGAGAAGGCTGGGCGAAGCGGCTAGGCAAATCGGCAAATGCTAGCGACCTCATAGTGGCCTGGTGACAGAGATCGTGGTTATTCATCCCCAAACTGACTGACTTCCAGCGTGGCAATAGTGCCAATAAGACGTTATTTTGCCCAGAATTTCTGATTTGCGAAGTACCATAATTTGCACAGAAGATACTAACATATACTAACTAACTCTAAACAACAGTGTTGCTGAACATTGAAATCACCGTTGTGTGCCACTGCGCAGATCAAAAACACCTACGAGATCACGCTCTGTGGCAACAAACCACCTTCAACGAAGCTGGCCAATCAGGTGACTCATCCTTTTGTGGGAGTCGAACATGTCCATTTCTGTGGCCCATAGATGTTATTTTCCTGGGCATGATTTGCGGGAAAATAGGGGGAACAAATCAGGAATGCTTGGAATATCTTGGAATATCTTGGAATTATATAGACTTAGATACTCCATCAGAGTTTCAACTTGATGGTTGCTTTGAGAAGCGAACTCTTAAGGAACCTGAATCCCAAGGTTGCAGCCAAGCGAAGAACTGGCACCGGCATTCAACCAGGAATGGACTTGCGACCGGAGCGTCACAACCTGAGAGAGTGGGAAACACAAGCTGATTAATGTTTGGCACCACAATTTTTCTTTGCTTCTGGATGGTGGTTGCTGCAGACAGCTTTGCAACGAAGCATTTGACATTGCTTATCTAGTCTGAAAGCTTTCCAGCGAATTCCATTGCTCCAAGATCCTTGCATTCAATGGGTTGTGACTCATGCTTGCAGACCCAGGCTTGACCAGAGAGCAACAAAGAGATCGAGAGAAGTCTGAAGCAGAAAAGGCCATCCATGGCCATCCCCCAGATTTTAGTCTCTGGTGGCCCACAGAATGGCAGTGCTGACTGCAGGCCACATGGAACCCCTATGTCGCCCATGTCGATGAATGGTTAGAAGATGCAGCTGAGCCTGATGATGAAACTGACAGCTGGGTGGCCAGGACTCTTTGGATCTCTTTGGTCTGACCGGTACTCGTACTGGTGCTCCGATCATCTGCCGATTTCTGGGCCCCCCAATATCTTCTATGAGAACAGGGAGTTTAATCAGGAGGGATCATAATGGAGGCTGAACAAAATAAACAATAGTAAATGATGATAATGCATGATAATGCATGATATTTGAAAATAAAAATAGATATCTAATACCAAATTGTGAAAAACAAGCAGAAATACGTTCAATCTAGGAAAAATAATGACAATAATTGAATATAACAAAAATAACAAAACATGACAACACAGATTTTTCTTGGAGCTAGCCAGCTGGATTTTCCTTCAGTTGCCTCCCAAAATTGAGAAAAACTAGAAACAACAATACAAAAAATAAAAAGCATCAAAACACATTCAAAAATAGAATTAAATAAAACAATGAAAATCAAACAAACAAATAAAGAACAACACGAGGGGGCACCCTTTCATTTTCTTCAGTTTTGCTCCACAATTCCATTGCTTTACTGCAATTTGGGCTACCGTGGTCCATTTCTGAATATCATCCCTTCTGAATATGAGCGCTCATTGATGACAATACAAAAAAAAGTCATCACAGGACAGAACGCGAGCTCTTCGAAGAGTTCAAATCTGAACATCCGGAGGAGGACTGAAACCGCTCCAAATGCATACGAACTAATGCTGCATGTAGGCTGCCCTTGCTTTCCTGCTGTAGGACATACTTGTGACATCTTGTGACATGCTAGCTGCTAGGACTTTGGAGGCATCCAGATGGCTTCCGACGTGGAAGAGGATCCTCGGCTTCTGCGCGCTATGTTGCGGGCTGATACGACATGTCGAGATGCGGAAATCAGCAGCTCAAACATTAGTGCTTGTTCTGATTAATGCATAAGCTAGCCCGTCATTATTTTGAAAACTCAGGACTTTGAAGATGCAGATGACTTTGCTGAAGACGAATTTGCTGATGATGACTTTGCAGATGAATCTGAATATATTGCCGATGACGTCTCCTTCAGCCTGTCCAACGACGAGGAGTTGGGGCAGCTTTTCCGCGGGTTCATATCACAGGAGGGTCGTTCATCATTTTCTTCCAGTGGCTGTGCATGATCCACTCCAGCAGGATGGAAGTTGGGAGTTCGAGGATGCACCCTCTGAAAACCAGAGAAATGACCTCCTCTACTAAAAGAAGACGTTGCACCATGCGCTGCTCAGGTGCAGATCCCAGGAAATACTTTTTGGCACTGTCCAGCAGTGGGCAGAAAATAGGCTGCTGATTTTGGCTCAACACGAAACAACCAGATCTAGGAGCAGCAACTATCTACTGAAGAACTAGGGACTTGAGCTTTGTCGTTCGCCTTACATACTTTTAGAATTCTGTTAGACACCTTAGCTACCACGTCAACGAAGTAGAAAGGTGATGATCTAGTGCTTGGAGCGGCACCAAGCCAAGCACCCGAGGTGGGTGTGGAAGCCGCTACGGATGCTGCATGTCCTGCGTGGGCGAAACTTCGGATGTCAGCAGAAAAGGCAGCAGGTTGTTGGGTCACTAACACAATTGCTGGCCCCCGGAAGCAAAACCAGATCATTGTGGGTCTGTGAAATGGGGTCCTTGACAGTGTTTTGGGGCACCAGAATTCGTTCAGATGGAAAGCAACCTAAGCCTTGGTGACCTTGGTGCTTAGTACCTCACAGATGTTGGTCTCTATGACTTTGTTTTGAAAATAGGGCACCCGGTAAATCCAGTGGTGTATATATATATATATATATATATACATACATACACGGTTGTATCATCATTTTCCCTCTCAAACTTCCTATTTCTTGGGGGGTTAATCCGGCCAATCCCACATCTTCATCATTTTCAGACGCATCCACTGGCATCCACATACCATATTGGTGATCAATGGTGATCATATATCCATCCCCATTATGGTTCATTCAACAAGCATTTGCTGACCGAAGCTGCGGCTCCCATCAGCTGTAAGACGCTTGCGCGAATGCTGGCGCGGCTGCGGGCAAAGCCAACTTCAACAAATGGACATCAACGGATGCTGTGGGTCATTTGTGGCTATTTTACTCCATTGTACGAGATTTTATGGCAAAATTTGGTGGGTAATGCCGTGGTCAAACCATGTCAATGGAGCACTATTTTTTTTTGATGAGCCAGGCATACCCAGAGGAAGTCTCAACTTATGTGAATTCAGACCAGTGTTGGAGACACTGCTTGGATCATTGGATCATGCATGGTTGTCACAGCCATCACTTTCTATAGCCAGATAACACACACAATTTCCAGCCATGGATCGCTTTGACACTTCCAAAGATCCGCGCTTCAAGCGCGCACCTCGTCATGTTCGGCGAGTTCAAGTGGACGGGCGTTTCGCCCGCATGTTCAAAGACCAGCAGTTCGTGGAGACTCCAAAGGTCGATGCCCGTGGTCAGCCATTACGACGTGATGCGGGGAAGCAGAAACTGCAGGAGTTCTATGAACTTGCAGGGGTGGAGGGTGCAGAAGCTATGGCATCCAGTGCCCAAGATGAAGATGTTGCTGAGAACGAAGCTGAAGATGAACTAGATCTTGAGGGTCTTGAGGAGGAGGATTCGGATGAGTCCGAAGAGGAGGACTGGATGACTTGATGGTATGATTTGTTGGACTGGGGTTTCTATATTTCAAAGCCAATTCATCCATATTCATCCAAGCTATAGCTGTCTTTTGATCATTTTTTGCTCACCAGTTGCTAACTGTGTCAGCCAACTTTTCCCGCATTTTTTTTTGTGTTCTTTGTGTGTCCAGATCAGGAGGAGCAACTCATGGAGGACACTGTGGAGGATATTCCTCAAGGAGACGCCAGCCGCAGATTCGCAGTGATGGGCTGCGATTGGGATCATGTCTCTGCGGGCGACCTCCTGGTGCCGGGCTGAGCGGCTACCCCCTATTGGGACCAGTGGTCCTCAAGCCCCTGTTGGTTGATGATAGGGGAGTTATGCTATCTAATGAACTGGAATTGGGGATGATCATCATGGGAATGAACCAACCAGTAGAACGGAATGGACAGAGGGTTTTGAACAGCTCATTAAATAGCTTAAGTTTAATTGTTGGGAACCTGATTATTACTATGGATTTTAGCGGTACCCCATTTTCAGACAAACCAATTTTGAATAGTACTATGAAGCTCATAGGTCATTATTTGATCTGACAGGATGATTTGACACAAAACGATAAAAAATGAACAATTCTGCAATTTCGCACATGCTGTGACAATCAACCACAACGTACTCCATGTCCACAATAGTTCACAATACAAGCTGCGTTGGCAATGTCGACAATTCCAGCCAGGTGATGTTTCGTACCTATCTCGCGACTGCCAGATCCAAAAGCCAAGCGGGAAGTGTCTCTGAGCAGCACACCAGGGGTGCTGGTTGTCATGGTATTGCAAGCGAGTATGGTACTGGTGGTCAGGGTGGTGGTCACAATTATGTAGTAATGAAATAGTAATAACGGCTGCAATTTTGCTTCCAAGTTTGATGAAAGTTCTCGAATTTCGCTTCACCATCGATTTTGGAGTTTCAGATGTCTCTCAGGTTGACAAAATCAGCATTTTCCCATCGGATTATGGCTTGCAGCAGCTTGAACGAGAGGCGGGACCATCTTGTCGCTTTATCATGCAAACACCAAGATAAGATTGTCCGTCTAACTTTGGTACCCCGAAAAAGTGGATCATCACTGCCGACAACTGGCAGAATCTGTCAGATCATCAATGCCAAGCTGTAAAAACATGTAAAAACCATCCAAGAAATCGTTCCGGACTGTTACAGAATCTATTTGTTTGGTGCTCTGAAGTTTGGTTTTCCAACCGCAGTCTGCACATCTCAGGGACCTGGTTTGTTTTTTCCTGCTGAACGGCCAGGCCAAGGAAGGCCCGTTGCTGGATTCAGCAAGGGTTGGTCTGGATGAGAACGAAGAAGCGCAGCAGGAAGCCTTGAGTCCCGCTGGCGTGTTTCTTTTTGGTTGTAAACTGTTTGATACTGTTTGCTTTGAAAGGTTGAAGTCTGTTTCCCAGAGAACAGGGATTTGAGATCCATTTAGGATATTTAGGGGTTCTTGAAATGGGTTGGGCACTGGCTGCAGTGCACTGGCTGCACGGAACTGCCAGGGAAGTACCAAATGAACCGGACAAAGTACTATTGGGCCTTGGTGGAATGTGATTCTGTTTCCACCGCCTCCTGGCTTTATGACCAGATGGACGGGCTTGAGGCAGATGGTGCTGGGCTTAGCTTTGGGATGAAATGCGATCAACGGTGTTTGAACGCGATGCAGCAAACAGCACCACAGAGCGGTTGGGAAACAACATGAAACAACCAACATGGAACCAACATGGAACCAATTTATTTTCAGACTGCTGGTGATACCACCGAGGTGTTTGTCCTGCCTCCTTGGACTTGCGCTTCGTTCCAGATGACTTAGAACCGCCGCATGAGGCAAGCAGCGTTGCAACTGAGCTGCCCAACAAGTTTGCTGGGCCTCAGCAGTTGCGCTCAGCGGCTGGTCATACCAAAGTGAAATGTACTTGGGATGAACCCCCAGCACAGCGGCGGAAGGACCTAATGAAGAAGAGGTTCACACCACAGGAACTTGCTGAAATGGACTTGCAGGCTTATCTAGACTCAGAGTCGGATGATGAGAAGCAAGGAGCAGAAGACTTGAAAGCATTGGTGGCTGGTAGTGACTCTGAGGGTTTTTTTGACGAAAGTGATGGCAGTGAAGGTGAGAAGCAGAAGCGCAGCGCCTCGAAGAATGAAGGTGATATGGAGGCGACCTTTAGCGTTAAGGCTAGCATGCTTGAAGACAAGCTCTCAGCCCGAGCAAAGCAGGAAGGTCAGGGAGTGCATACCTTGCAGCAGCAGCCACAGAGTGCTTGGGAGAAATATTTGGACAAAAGGAAACAGAAGAAGAAAGAAAGAAAACAGAAAGCCAAAGAAGATCGGGAAAAGCTCAAAAAACAAAAGAGTGACGATGCTAAGGGCCTTGGTCCTGAAGACATCGAAGATCGTCCTGAAGAGCTGGACTTGTTGATGGATGATTCCAAAGAGCGGGGCTTCAACCTTCGCGGACCACAGCGAAGAGCCCACGACCATGGTCCAAGTACAGATGAACTGGATCATTTCAAGATGAATGTGAATGACACTCGTATTTCCAAGGTTTTCAATAGTGCTGACTTTGAGATTGATCCCACGAATCCCGAATTCCGCAAGTCTGAAGGCATGCTCGAAGTGCTCAAGGAGAAGCGCAAGCGCAAGGCCAAGTCATCGAAGCCCAAGCCGCAGGCTGCAGGCACCACTGGCACCACTGGCACCACTGCCACGGCCACCAAGGCCACCAAGGCCAGCAAGGCCACCAAGGAGCCGATCGTGACCTCCAAATCCGGGCTGCCCGGGCTGCAGATCTTCGCATCTCAAAAGAGATCCGAAGAAACTGAGTCGAAACCCACTGAAAGCCCAGGCCCTACAGGCACAGGCTCTACAGGCCCTGCCAAGAAGCGCAAGAGAAAGGCAGGCTGAAAGAGGTGTGCGCTTTTTGTGGATGACATGCAAAGGAAGAGAGACATGCAGTCAGATCAGTGGAGTCAGTAAACATATATGTCAGCATCATGAATAAATCATGCCGATGCCTCATGACTACTTTAGTAGTCCGACATGTTTCACAGCATGACGGATACCCACCACATCCACCACACAAAATCCTGGAAATGCTTGGATTTCTGGTTCAAGGAGGAGCTGGGGAAAAACCTGGGACCTCATGTGACCGTCACATGGCAGTGCCATTGGTGCCATTGGTACCGTCGACTCCCAGGGGAAGCCAACTGCCATTCCTTCCAGGATATGCTGTCGAACCGGCATGCTTGAAATCCTGGACTTCCACCACCAACCATCAATGCTCCATTGATTCATATTGATTCCATTGGCAATTAGAAATCCACCAATCATTCATCATTCATTATTCGCCAGTAAATTTAAGATAGACACGGAGTCCGGAAACTCTACGAATGTAGATCATTTGGAGTCGGAAACTCTATTTACATACAGTATTGA
>Ga0126342_10013829_pt1 | contig 14272 bp, 6 predicted proteins | sample Cyp1metagenome_FD_92528 | JGI IMG/M metagenome (GOLD analysis project Ga0126342, IMG submission 92528) | Coral microbial communities from Lord Howe Island, Old Settlement Bay, Australia - Cyphastrea 1 metagenome | ecosystem: Host-associated > Invertebrates > Cnidaria > Coral ...
CAAAACCTCTACTTAGAACATCCCGTGAACATATATGTTCTAAGTAGTGGTCCAGGATCTCTACTTAGAACATGTTTTGGAATTCCAAAACCAATGTTCTAAGTATATGTCCGGCACTATATAACTCAATGTATCCAACGTATGTGGGTAGTTGCCATGGTTATATCATGTTATATCTATTAAGTTATTAAGAAGCCCAATTGCACTACCAAGTAGATTAGTGACTAGTGGCATATGCATCGGCATGTTTCATATGTGTGTATTTTCTTTGAAATGTTACCGGATGCCCCAAGTATGGCATTGGGTTTACTTGGATCTGAGAGAGTAAAATCACCACTTTTCGTAGGTAAATGAACTATAAATTGGCCATGTTTATCCATGTTCAATGGCTATGTTAAATTACCAGATGGTATTTTTAATTATATATATATATGTATGCAACCCATATGTAACGTGGATACAACGTAGTAATCCTTAAAACCCTTGGGTTTTTTCGGTCAGGTCAAAGTCCTAGCATCCAACCTGCAAGAGCAGATGGAGCGATGCAAATCGGCTGGTGAGTTTTCTTTTGTGTGGTGGTTGGGCTGATGATGAAAAAAATGTAGATCAACAACATAATCAAGATGACATACATGAGATTTGTATATGCATAATATACATAATATATAATATATATACACAAGAATCATTTATTTATTTACATTAATTTGACTGTGTATAAATAGAAAAATGTATATACATAGCTATGTAGACAAATACTGGGCTAGTTGGTTCTTTATAGAATCCATGTTTCGTTGCTGTTGGTTTTGGAAAAAAGCACAGCGGATGGTTGTGAAACCACAAATGGTTGGATGACTACTGGTTACTGTATGTTACTGTAGGGTCCCCAAAGAGATAGACATTTGTGTGGTTATCGTTTTTTTTTACTGGTCAGTTTGATCAAGTTTCCGACATGTTCTATCTATTGATATAAACTCATGCTTCCCACCCAAATGCTTTGACATCTATCGGTTGGTGATGTCTCAACACAATGCAGATGTATTGGTGAATCTCTTGATGGTTGAAACTCCCTGTGCTGACGGTGAAACAAATCCCATTTGTTTGAAGAAGTTTTCCCTGGAAATGCAGTAGTTAATATTCATGTTCCTTATAACTCCATACATCCCGCATTTTCAGACAGACCCAAATCATATTGAGCTGAATATATCATATTATACCCCCATTACATGCTTCGGGGCGTTCGCCATAAAAATGCCCATGTTTTAAAATAACCATAGATTCATATAGATTTAATCCTTGTCCAACATCTTGAACCCAGCCATATTTCATAGAAAGCAGTTGCTACCCCCTTGGGTGTGACACCCTCCTTATCTCGGGGTGGGAGCAGGTAAGTCAGTCAAATAACAACTACTCTAAAGAGCCCATAAAGGCCTCACAATCCTGTTCAGTGCCTCTAAAACCCATCATCATCCTTTATAGTGACTCTTACACCCTTCATAATGGCTCTTAATCCCTCTTGAGTGCTCTTAACAGACGAGAGGCATGGACTCAACTCATAACTCGCTCATATCAGCTCTCAAGTGCTCTTTTGGTGATGCTCTTGACGGCTTAGAGCAGTTGAGATGGGGGAGGTTACATCAATAATACCTGCTGTTTTAATCTGTTTTACAGGGTTTCCCCACATCAACAACTATGCAACACACAGGGGAGCCTCCGCTCGATCTTGGGTTCTGTTCAAAGTGGCCCTTCAAGATGAGGGGGGTCAGATACAGAGGGGTCGCTCCTGCTTTCTATGAATATTGTTGGTTTATATATATATATTATCCTTCCCTTTGTTGGTTCTATTCCCTTGTATTCTCAAAGTTCACCACGGAAAAGCACGTAATTATTGACGGTATGAAAATACTCCTGGCACAAGATTCCTGATAACATATCCTGAAAACAATGGAAACCTCATTCTGATTACTGGGAATATTGGGACATGATCATTGTTATTTTCTGGAATTATGGTATCCCAATAGAATACTACAATATACAGATACATATACATATACATACATATATGATATATATATATATATGATATATTTATATATATATGATATATATATATATACATATTCCCACAGTATTGCTTGTTTTGATAGGTGAAAAATAGTCATCCAGCATTTTTTCGCCCTTCCCCGTCAGGTCAAGAGCAGCTCCAGTGGGTCTTAGAACTTGGCAGCTCCAAGGCCGTGAAGGATTCGGGTCTCATCATAAATGCTTCAGAAGCGGTAGGTAAATGCTTGGGAAAACATGAGTACCCTCTGGTAAACTAACGTAGCTATGGAAAATCACCATTTTTCATGGGACATTCCACTATAAATCACCATTTTCAATAGCTATGTTAAATTACCAGAGGGTAAACATCATTGAACGCGTTATTTCACATCTCGGTCCGGCGTTTTTCCTGGTCTTGATGGATCTGGAACAACCAAGGCAACATCAACTTCTCCGATTTCTCTTTCCGCAAAGAAGATGTGCTTCTGGAGGGAGGGGGTCACATGCGGCTATATACGGCTTCGGTCAAAACATATGCCACGATATTTTCATCATTTTTCATCTATAGTCCTGTATTGTGTGCTGAACAACACGGGACCACCACTCCAAAATACAGCCAACATTGTTTGAACGGGTAAATACTGGAATCCCAAGTCTGAAGATATGTAATATACAACAACAACAACAACAACAACTACAACTACAACTACAACTACTACTACTACTACTATTACTACAACTACAACTACAACTACAACAACTACTACACATAATATACATATATACATATACACATATATACATGTATACATATATACATGTATACATATATATTATTATATATTCATATATTCATATATTCATATATACAAATTTACGTATATATATATATATATGTATATACATATATACGTATATACATATATACATATATACATATACATATATATATACATATATAATCATATACATATATATATATATATACATCCGACGGAGAGATTCAAGGGAAAGACACGGGACACCCTTTTTTTTGTTTGCAACAATGTTGATTGTATACCCTTAAGACCTTAAGAGCATCCATGGTTGGGTTTGGAAGTCTCATCATGTACCCCAGAATTGGATGACGAGCACATTCGCAGTAACGCCCCTATATTTGATCGCAAAAAAAATCCAGGATTTCCGGTAGTTTTTGTTTTTGTTTCCCTTGACTCTATCCATTGAATATATGTTTATTTGGTGTTTTATATTCCATATTTTCACTTGTGGTGCAATTCTCACCGATTGTTTGTGATATCTTGCCCTTTCTATGGGAGATATCCATTTTTTTTTCTGGGTGAGATCTCAATTGTCTTGATTTTTTGCAAAACCTGTTTGTTTTTAACTTGTGTTGGTGAAATCCACAACATGTTTTGCTGACCTTCTCTACCGCTGTTCGTTCCTTGCTTGCATCTATTCGAATCCATTGTTTGTGGCCGGGATGACTAGGTTAGTGTGACACCATTTGATAAAATATGTAGGTTACATCAGAATTTCCGATTGTAAAGTCACTCATGTTTCTTGCTGAAGCCCAACCCTAATATTTATTCTCGGCAAACATTGCTTTATTTTTTGTTTTCCGAAACACCTCCATCTTTGTTGCAAAGCAAACATATGTGTTCCAACATGTCCGATCATCATAGATTTTGTGTCGAATTCCTTTGTAAAAGTTGATCCTTTCAAAACATCAAACAAATAATCTAAAGTCAACAAACAGGTCATCAATCAATAGATCAATCAAATTCAAACATGACATCTAAAGTCCCCATACAAATCATCTAAAGTCATCAAACAAATAACCTAATATCTGCTGAAATCATCTAAAGTCATCTAGCATACATGATGTCAGAATATCTTACAATTCATCCCAAAAATCACACATGGTTTTCATAGATGATCTTCCCATTTTTTTCCGCAGCTGGTTATGGGTCAAGACCAACATTGACGCTAAAAATCCCGAAGTTATAGCTGGTATACCTGGATGGTTGATCCCCTGGTCATGGTCATTTCGTAGGTAACTTGACCCAAATACTTTAACAGTTGGATCTCTCTGTTTGTCTCTCTCTCTATAATTCTATATGGGTATGGGTCAATACCTATTCATACCATTTTTAGTGGGATGAACATCCATTTACCAGCTATTTTGGGGTTCACTAGGTACCAGGGTTTTGACCCATCCCCATATAAATAAAATTGAATAAAGATGTCTGTATTTGGATTTCGCCTTGTCAGTCATCTCTGTGCCCGCGCCAAACAAAAACAGTCTGTATATCCCATGAAATCCCATTAAATCAAATTCAACACCATGAAATCCCAGCGAAATCCCAGTGAAATCCCAGTGAAATCACAGGTGCGGGTGACCTTGAACGACCTCAATGCATCCGAGGAGGTGCTCCGCATCAGCGCATGGGGCATCAGTCGCTTGGAGGATTTATGGAGATTCGGTGGATAAAACATGATAAAACCGGTAGATGTCATGGAGGATTTATGATATTTATGGAGATTTGATATGATTTGATGACATAAGATGAATGTCCCATGGAGATAGTGAATGCCATCAAACTTGATGGAGATTTTATGGAGGATTTATCCATATAACTTAAGATGAATTCTGAATTTAGTTGATTTTTGGGGGTGAATTTTATGGAAGTGAATGGGATAGTTCCATGGGATAGACATGGAGAATTTGGTGTTTATCCAACAGGGAGAGATAGAAACTAGAGATTCGATGGGATATAACTGATATAACGGTTACCCTCTGGTAATAAATTGTGGCAATGAACAATCCACCATTAATATAGATGATTTTCCCATTAAAACCAGTTATAGTGGATTTCCACGGACCGAAAAATATGATGGATATGAACTGGGGATCAGGAGCGAATCATGTGCGATATCAACTGGCTATAGAAAAAAATATTTGTTTCATGAGATATCCACCTTGTTTTTTTTAGAGGGAGTTTTTTATGCAACATTGACCATTTATTGTTGTTAGGCCTCGAATTTATAGTGCTTATAAATTAGCAATGATATCGAACAGGTAGTTTTTAAACGTTTTTAACTGTTTTACAGTGATCATCAAAAAATCGGGATGAATAAGAAATTCGTGTCGGATGATAATGTTGTTCATCTCAGTACCGAGTCAACAAACTGGATGGGTTGTGGGTGAACTACCAATAATGGGGGGTTAAATCCATGGATTTAATCATGCAGAACATGGGTAGACTGAGTGGTGATGGGTCGTTGAATCCAACAACGGGGAATGATGGGTAGTATATACATGTAGCAACTTAGCAACCTCTGAACAAATGGAAAAGTGAAGTCCGACCTAAAATGCTGGCAAATTACGTTTCGTTTTTTTGGATTGCTTACTAAATACTATATACTCACTGTATCTAAAGTTAGCCATGAATCGGTGATTGTTTAAGCCTGTACTCGTGTCACTCAACGTGCAGCCGGTCTAGCCACTGGAAATGACGGTGCAATTGGTTCAGCCATTAACCTGCCATGGTTAGCAGATTGGACATTTGGATATTGTAGCCACCAAACAAAAGGATCTACTCACCATGATTTTGCCACCATAAAACAGGGAGCTCATGGGGTTAGAAATGTTTAATATTAACATGGGAACTGGCTGACAGGAAATCAGGGCTTATAGCAATCTAATGGTTTAACATCAATTGGTTGCTGGAGTCATATTTTTCAGCGAGGTGGCTCAACCACCAACCAGGCATGAAAATGGCGAGAAAAATCGAGTGCTTCCCATAATTGGATGGTGAAGTATATCTAAGAAGTGGTTAAAACATGTTATATAAAACATATTCAAACATATTAAAACCATGGTTTCAACAGTTTCAATGGTATGTTTTTTCCCAAGAAAACCAATCCATTGAATGGTTTATTTCCAGCTTGTGCGCACCATTGAGGTGCTCATTTCTACGGGCTGAAAGTCTATGTGTGTCCAACGTCGCTGATCGCAGCAGATGCTTGGAATTTGGAACGAGTTTTTTGGAGGAAGGCCGTGTTCAAATGCGGTAGAAACCATGACATTTGAAGGTTTCTTAAGTCATGCGAGATCCCCAAGTCACCATGGGTTTCAATACTAAAATGGTCTAATGACTGGATGATTTGGGAGTACCCCTATGACTTAGGAAATCTCCATTCAGATACATTTATAGGGGATTAGAATGGATTATAACTTATGACCCACGTTTTTGTGGCAGTAATAAATTATACTTACTCCCATGGATGCAAACACCGAGAATGAATTCAAAGCCCAACATCATAGCCCCCAAAAGCCCCAAATACTTTCCCAGATGGTCATTTACTCCATATGGGGACCAGATTTGGGATGTTCAATATCTGCCTCGTTGCTCCGATCGTCATCCCCGGCCAGCAAAAAATCACCACCGGATGGGGCCCTCCAGTGAAATGTTTGTTGCTTTGTAAGCCCATCTAAATATAGTTATAATATATTATAAACAACTGTATATTATATAGTATAAATATATAGTTATAATATAATATAGTTATATCCAATATAGTTAGTTTATAAGTATCATACACTATGGAAATTGTTGTTATAAACAAACTTCGCTAACGAACTGGGGCATCCTGCAGGTCACCATGGATTTCAAGTCACGAAGTCTGCTACCATGACTTAGGAAACCTAAAAATATAGCCATTATTATCCTATGATTATCCCATTGGTATATTATTGAGTAATAGGATAGTTAAGACGTTAACTATTCATTATTCGAATCACTCGACTTAATACACCGCTACACTTTAACATCCCAGTATATCATCCCCATTGGAAATCCCATTCAATTAGCATTTTTGCTGGTTAAATCAGTTACCCTCTGGCCCTCTGGTAAACTAACATAGCTATTGAAAATTGCCATTTAATTATAGTAGATTTACACCCATTATATAATGGTGATGTTCCATCTATGTAAATGTTTACCAGCGGCTAAATCCCATATCATCCCATTATTCACCATTATTAACCTATTCTTAAACCATAAAAATCACCATTTTTCCACCATTAAAATAGTGGTTAAATCACCATGGTTCCTATGGGTTTTCCTATGGTTTACCACCATTGTCCTATGGGTTTTCTCAGGGAATTTATAATAGTGGTTAAACCTTCATCTCTCCTCTCGTTGTCGTTCAGATAGCGCCCCAAGGAATGCACGGGCGATGCCATCGCCGAAGGGATGTCCTTGGACTTGGCCTTCCGTTGGCAACGACCGCCTGCTGCGACTTGGAAAAAATATCTAGAGATGTCTAAAAAATGAGAATGATACTATAAAAATTGCATTGTTTTTATTTTTCAGGACTTTCACTTAGTTTTCGCCATTTTGAGTGGTACTTTCACCTACTTTTCGCCATTTTGGCCATTTTGGGTTGAGCAGATTGATTTATGTTGAAAGTCTTGTTGATAATGGCATGCTGTTTGGAGACATGTCGCATGTGTGAGTGTACTGACTATTCAATTTCACTTGTGATTCTTACGCTCGTCAGATATCGTTTTTAGATCCGAGGTTCAAACCATCATTTTTGAGTGGGTTATTTTCTGTAGATACATGGATGGATAGATTATAATTTTGATGACTACAACTGCCTTGGTTGGTATGTGGTTTTTCCTCGCCATTGAGAGATTTACAAGGTGGTTCTCTTCAGAACCCCCGTTAGATCGTTCGATCTACCATAAGCATCCTCAAGCCCAATCGTTAATGTAGTGATTTTAACTAACTTAGCGTTCTGGTGCCAGGGGGGCCGACCTTGTAGCGGCCAAAATTACCGGTTGTTTTATCACTTAGGATAGTCCCGATGGCACCTTGCCACAATTGGTGATGTGCAGCCGAAAAATCGAGATGGTGACCCGGTGGCATTCCTCTCTTGGCTTGGATGTATCCACGAGATGTTTACGGTTGCTTCAGGGAAAACTGTTAGGAGAAACCACATCTTTTCTCTGATGAATTTCTTTGTATCAATTCCGGGACTGGGTTTGAGTTTTCAGACTCTTGTCTAATTGGAAACTCCGGCAGGTAGGCCATTTGACCACTTTTCCACGAGAATATTCGGCTTGGGAACAGATCAACACCCTCAGTGATGGCCTAGCACCTAAGATTGACGAAATTGCTGATATTGATGCCGCTGTTGTTCACTATGATGGATGACGATCGATGACGATCGATGATGATCGATGATGATGATGATGATGATGCTGCTGATGATGATGCTGATGATGATGCTGATGCTGATGCTGATGCTGATGCTGATGCTGATGCTGATGCTGATGCTGATGCTGCTGGTGGTGGTGGTGGTGGTGGTGGTGATGGTGGTGGTGGTGGTGGTGGTGGTGATGGTGGTGATGACGATCATGATCATGATGATGACCATGATGATGATCATGATGATGATCATGATGATGATCATGATGATGATCATGATGATGATCATGATGATGATCATGATGATCATGATGATGATCATGATGATGATCATGATGCTGGTGAGGGTGGTGGTGGTGATGGTGATGATGATGGTGCTGGTGATGATGATGTTGTTGATGATGATGATGTTCATGATGTTCATGATGTTCATGATGTTCATGATGTTCATGATGTTCATGATGTTCATGATGTTCATGATGTTCATGATGTTCATGGTGATCATGATGATCGTGATGATCACGATGATCGTGATGATCATCATGATCATGATGATCATGATGATCATGATGATCATGACGATGCGATGATGATATGTCTGCGCGTAAGCACTATGTCGGTGTTGTGTCTTTTATCCTGTGTTTGTTTGCACATCTGTCGCGGTCAAGAGTTGGGTTGATGCTACTCATATGACTGGATGGTCACACCGCCATATATATATATATATATATATATATGCACATAATTGCTGAGGGCATGTTGTTTTGTTTTTCAGGGAATCTACACTCTCAGGGCGTGCCGTTTTGCTCTTTCTTCCCCCGGATAGTTTAGGTACATAGTTCCTATTGATTGCCCCATGAATGTTGAATAAAAAACGCATGTTGATGCCTCAAACACTTTTTTTTTGGATATGTTTGGCCATACATGCCCATAAATTCTGCTTAAACATCCAGGCTAGCCTAGACTTGTGGGTCCACCAGACGGAGCCTTGGTGGCAAGGATGGTGGATGTACAGTACTTCAATTTTACTTCATGTTAAGTGGATGACTTGAGAATTCACTTAATTCACTTGGAGGTTTCCTAAGTCATGCGTGTAGCCCAATATCATCCAGTCACTAGAGCATGATTGAATAAACTTCCACTTAAATCCACACCAAAATGATTTAGTGTATGGATAAATTGTGATAAATTTGTATAAGGTAAAGCTATGGGTCTTGCCAATGGTTCGAATGGGGTACTGTACAACGCTGTGTATCCTAGAACCTTTTGACAAAGGATCTGGATGTCATATGAATTTTGGTCTAAAGTTTCTGCATCCATCGGGAAGATGATGATTCATTGGTTGTTGGTTATATGCTGGCTATGTAAGGCACCCCATTTTGAACGACCCCTTGAAATGGCCGGAAGTATACAAGTCGTGGCCATGGCGAATCGGTGGCGCAATCGTTACTAATGACCCAACCAAACAGTTTTCTATGCGATTTATTGCCAGAATTGTCCAGGCGGATGGTTGGATTGGAATGCTTCAAAATTCAAAACTATTCGCAACTCGTTTTTCCTTTAACACAGAGTCTTGATGAGTGATTGCTTTCTGATGGTCAATGCATATATTTGCCATCGAAGAGAATGCCCTTGCCATGTAGAAGTTTCCTGAAGTTGGAAAAAATCGATGTTGGAACACAACGGAGATGTATCCCATGAAATATGGGTACCCTAAAATCCCATGATCCGGAATTTTTCCATGACATTGCATTGTATTATTAGATGCACATGGGTATACCGCCGCATTTTCAGACACAGCTAGTGTGTTAGCTTTTGGAAGCTAATTATTATTCACTAACGATTCAGTCGTTTACCAAATTGGCTCTGAAGAGCTATTTGAGCTTCTCCTGGCGTCATCATGTAGCTGTAGGCGCTAACCGCTAACCAGACCCAGATTCAACTTATTGTGTGGCTGTACCGAGTAGCTGGGTCTTCCAGAGTTCTCATGTGATGTTATCGAGTTATTACTTGCATTTGATAAGTGGTTAATAACCCGTAGACAACTAGGGTATCTCCGATATGTGTATATATATATACTGAATATATATATATGTACTGAATATATGATATACAGATAAAATTCATATATCATCCCTGTTTTACCTATCTAAACATCATTCAGTTATTTCATTTTGTTGTTACCTACTTTTGACGGAAAAACAAACATGAAGAAACAACTCAGGATTGGTCGGTGTCCACCATCGTGAATGCTTTGACCTTCCTCTTTGCAGATGTGCTGAAAAGATATGCGTGCGAGAAGGCCAGGTGGTGTGGTGTTTGAACCGCGAGTCCAAGTCCCTGCTTGTGTTTTTTCTGGCTGATGCCCCTTTTCCCATCCTGGCTCTGCCGCCCAACTTGCTGTCCCAGCATTTACTGGGACGTGCGGATTGACTGGCATGGTCTCTGCGTCCCCTCTTGTTGATCCTGCTTTTAACTCAGCTCGGCGGATCGGCACCACACGTGTCAGGGGCAGCTCTTTCTTTTTCCACACCTTCCCATATGCGGTCGGTCTGTGGATACATTGTGTTAGAATGTAGATGTCACATTGAAGATTTGGTGTTTGAATGTGGAGTGGATATATGTGGTATCCTGATCTATCCTGTGGTATGTTGTATTCACAGATATCCCATCCATTGTCATCTATTTCCACTAGAGGCGGACTAGAAGTGGATACTTAAATGTGCCAATTGGGGTATGCCACTTGGAACGGCACATGTCAGACAGGTGGTATCAACATTACAACCTGGGGCTGTTAGGATCTTTGAAATATCCTTATCAGGTTAAGTCTTCCTTGGATAAGTGGATAAACCACGATAAAGCCATTGAGTCCCATGAATCCGTCGAACATTCTTGATCCCGTGTCCAGTCGTACCATTTTATCTTTGACCCATCAGATATGTTCGCAACGAAAGCGACACCACGTTTAGCCATCTCAAACTGATTGGACATGTGAAAAACTTCCCAAAGCCGAAATTTATCCATTAGTATATCCATTAGTATATCCATTAGTATATCCACTAGTATATCCACTGGTATCCATTACTATCGATTTGTACCATTGACTGTGACGATGATACCATTCTTGAATATTCTTGATCTATCCTTTGGTTGTTTGTTTTTTCGATGTTGGCTTTCAGCGGCGCAGATCGCCAGCAAGTTGGATGAACACATGGGCGTCCTGGTCGAAGGTCTCAACTCATCCCTCGTCTCCTGCGCCTCGCTCGGCCATGCGTAGGGAGTAGGCAGTAGGGAGTGGGGAGGGGAAATAGATGGCGAAGCATAAAGAGATGGGGAAGTATACCAAACATCCGAGAAAGGTCGTACTTGCATATGTTGTTAGAAGTGTCTAGAAATGAGGAGATGTACTAATCAACCGCGTATCTTAGATTGGCCATGACATGTGAGCTGGTCACCAGAAGAAGGGGATTTGGGGGGTCCAACTAACCACTAGAATATGGTGATTCGAGCAGCAAGTTATACGGGAATTTTAACCACAACAATGAACATTCAACTAACGATCAACCGTTCAAGCCGTGGCCGGTGATTTCAATTTTGGGGATACTCCCAGAGTTGGTGAAAGTCGGCAAAGGTTTCGAAAGCATATGCTCTTTTGCTTCATTTACTCCACCTCCACCACGGAGCTTGGACCTTTTCACCCATCTGCTGCACAAAGAACCCACTGTACCCTTGAATCATGGAGTAGTACTAAGAATTTACATGAATTTACATGATTTTATCTGAAATTTTCAGGTGAATTGGCAAATTTACCTGACATAATCCTCGCTTACCAAGGTACTGTACTTTTCCCGGCAGTCTTTCTTTTGCAGCCATTGAAACTGTGGAATAGGATTCAGTGCAGAACATTGCCAGATGAATACACGTTTGTTTTGGTTAGTGACCATGACCACCTCGTTTCATGTACAGTACAGATCCATAAAGATCCACTACTTTTTGGTTGTTGGTTTGTTTGCAACAGGAGGTCCTGCTTTTCATCCCAAGTCACCAACATTTTGGCATCCTTTAAAAACGTGGTAGCCATCCGCAAGCTGAACAGCATCCAGGCTGAGATGTGTTGGATCTATTGATTTTGGTGAAATCCCACGCTTGATTGTTGGGGGCATGGGGTCGCTTCATATGATCATCCAACTAGAATGGTTAAGTCATCTTAAACTCCCGTGTTTCCAAAAACTGGTTTGAGAGAAAATCTGCAGGAAACTGGAACCATGGGTTTATGTTTGGCCGACAGCTTTGGTATCCTGTATATACAGTAGATGTTCATAGATTTTACATCAAATCAATCCATTGAATGTTTGATAGTTAAACGTTGACAAGATCCCTATCTACATCCACTTCATGCGGTAAACCAAATTTAAAACCATCCCCAATGTTGAAGAGTTGGGAAACCACATATAAAAGACATCCTCAAATGGTATAGAGGTTAATGGCTTTGGGTTTGTAACATGATCATCCATTATCTCTATATGTTGGATAAATTCCCACAGCATCATCCCTGATTTGGGGTGAACTCCCTGTGATTTTCGCTGAATCCCACGATTATGGGCCCAAGGTGCTCCGCTGTTGAAGCGCTTGGGTTTCTCTGACCTCTTGGACTTCTTGGACTTGGGCCAGGAGGCCACGGCCAGCCCTTTGGGCATCCCAAAGATCTCAATGATCATGAATACATGCTCATCATGTTCTTGGGGAATGCTATCTCTCTCTCTCTCTCTCTCTGTCTCTCTGGTATATATATATATATATGTATTACAATATATATATATATATGTATATACATTATAATATATTTACAATATTTATTTATATTGTAATATAATATATATATATATACACATGTTTATATCTATAGTTTTTATAGCATGTCAAAATGTCCCTGTCCCCAGGAGCCAAGTCAAGAGCCCTCGATCGCGACCGATCCCAAGATCCAGGATGCGCGGCAGACGGGTTTCTGGAGGCGAGGTCACCAGGGAGTTGGGCAGTTGGATCAAGTAAATCCCTTATACTTTATATAAGATACTATATAGATCCAATATATCAATAAGATATTAGGGTTAATTGATATATTGTTGGGTTTACTTATTGATATATCAATAAGATACTTTAATATACTTTATATATATATATATAAGATATTATCAATAGATCTTAGTGATTGTCTATATAAATAGCTTAGTCGATAATACATATATATTAATGATTATCGATCTGATTCGTTTTTTGGTGAAAATAACTATTGATATCTGAAAATTGAAAATTTTGAACATGATATGAATATATCCCTATTAAATATCTTAAATACTGTGGATGGACAAGTCATCCTGCAGCAGTTGGTAACTAGTGGTAACAATGAAACACTGTAAATACTGGGATTACAATGGGATAAGTCATCTCACAACTGGTGCAGGAGTTCTTAAATATGTATCCCTCTTAAATCCCTATGGACCCAAGATATCCAAGTAATTTCTGAGGAAGCATTTGGGGGTTGATTTAGGGTGTTTGGTATCTTCTCAGGTGAGAAGGTCGTATTTGGATCCCCAAAGGGAATATCTTAAATCAGCTGGGCTATTAATATCAATATTTTGAGTATCTCAATAGATAAATTTTGGAAGTTGAGCAGTTGGATCTTAATACAGATATTTGAAATCTTAAATGGATTAATCCCACCCACCCCAAATAGGTCATAGCGATGAACAAGGATTTCAAATATCAACAACGGGGATTACAATGGTGATATGGGTGTATTCTCATCCCCTCATATTCGACACCCCCATTCTATGGCCCCACAGTGTGTATATCTCCTACATCCACCATGTTTTCCGGGGTGTTTAATTAATATATTCACCCCGCTTCGCGTGGGGTGGCCGCCCACACCGCAGGTTTATTTCGGTCCGTGAGAGGGGCTAAGGGTGGTGTGGAATATGAGGAGCAGAGCAGCACAGGAGAATTGACATACA
>Ga0126342_10013830_pt1 | contig 14270 bp, 11 predicted proteins | sample Cyp1metagenome_FD_92528 | JGI IMG/M metagenome (GOLD analysis project Ga0126342, IMG submission 92528) | Coral microbial communities from Lord Howe Island, Old Settlement Bay, Australia - Cyphastrea 1 metagenome | ecosystem: Host-associated > Invertebrates > Cnidaria > Coral ...
GATAGATCGATAGATAGATCGATAGATAGATAGATCGATAGATAGATCGATAGATAGATCGATAGATAGATAGATCGATAGATAGATAGATAGATCGATAGATAGATCGATAGATAGATAGATCGATAGATAGATAGATAGATCGATAGATAGATCGATAGATAGATCGATAGATAGATACATAGATCGATCGATAGATAGACAGATAGATAGATAGATACATAGATAGATAGATCGATAGATAGATAGATAGATAGATGGATAGATAAATATATAGATAGATAGATAGACAGAAAGATAGATAGATGGATGGGTAGATAGATAGATAGATAGAAAGATAGATAGATAGATAGATACATAGATAGATCGATCGATCGATCGATAGATAGATAGATAGATACATAGTTGATCCTTGGAATCAAAGGTTTGTTTTGCTTCGATTTGTTTCGCTTAGGCCACCGGAAAGGGTGCCGCATGGGGCAATTCGCTCTTCGAGGACAACGCAGAGTATGGTCTTGGCCAAGCCACTCATCCACATTGGCCAATTCTTCCCCCATCTCTGCGTGGACCCGGCTTCGCAAAGTGTGAAGATCGCTGTGGAAACAGCCAGCAATAGTTTCAAATCCCACTCTCAATCTCTGACATTTGTGTACTTTTCCGAACTTTTCGCTGCTTTCTCTGTCTCTCTCTCTCTCTTGACGTCGCAGGTGATCCATGTCCGCCAGCGAAGGCGCCAACTTCGTGACAGGGTTGAAGCAGCCTTGGCCCGCGCAGGAAAGTCTATGTCTACCGCCTTGAGGACCGGATGTAGTGCAAGTCTACAGCGCATTGTAACATTGAAAGCACACACATAGATTGAAAACAATGAACAAAACTTTCATGTCCATTGACGCTGAGCTCTGTTGGCATGCAAAAACTGATCAGAGACCTCGATCCTGTCATGCCATCCGAATAGAAGCTCTTCGTCAGACCTCTCGGTTCCTGCAAGGAGCCTCTTGGAACAGTGGCTCGAGTTTGGAGAGGACGTCCTCATTTTTATGACCAAACCCCCCTATCTTCCTCGTCAACATAATCAGGCCACCAACAACAAGAATAATGATGATAATGAATGATAATGATAGTAATAACTATAATCATAAGTTAATCATTGTCATCATGAGCATCAGCATCACCAGCGCATGATCATTGATCAATGTTTGCAGTGGCATGTAGCGCAAGCACGAGCTGTGGCAAGCCAGGACGGTAGCATTTCCGAACGCCTCTCTGATGAGTTGCAGCCATTGTTGGAGGCAGAAAAAGAAAAGGCAAAGGACAGGAACTCCGCTGGGCAAATCAGCACTCGGCAAATGGGACTATATTCCACATATTTCAACAAGTCCACACTACTCCCAAGTTTTCAGGTATTGTTTTCAGTCTGCAGACCCTCTTCTTGTTTCAGGAGATTGCAGAGATCTTGCGCCTCAAGGACTTGTTCCAAAGCTGCAAGTGCTTCTTTTTCATGCATGACATGTACAATGCACATATATATATATAATATCATCTCATAAGAAATACGTAAAAACATCCTAGAATCGGAAAGATGGCACGACTTGAACTGGAATCCAAAGTGTCAAGCATCTTCAAGTAGCTCTGCTTTTGACAAGGTTCACAAAGCCGTCCATGTGGATGTTTGGTGGTGATGGGTGGGCAAATGACATTGGCTATGGTGGCATCGACCATGCAATTGCAAGTGGCAACAACGTGAAAATTGTGGTGCTCGACACAGAGGCAGGGACGGTGGAGTTCTTCATTTCTGCTTGGCAGAACAAAACCAGAACTGCTGACACCTTCGGATGTCTACAGCAACACTGGTGGACAGTCATCCAAGTCCACGCCGATGGGTGCAGTGGCCAAGTTTGCTCAGGTCCAGCGATGACATTTTCTGTCACATCTCACAACATTTTGATTTCATTGGGTTTATTGATTCTCATTGATTCTCATTGATTCTATATGAATTCTCCAGCAAAGAGGGCCTTCACGTTGCTGTTTTATGTGCGAAGGCTGGCCGTGACCAGCGTAAAAAAGACTTGGGAGCAATGGCTATGGCCTACCAGCACGTCTACGCATCTCGGCGCACATGACATGTTGCATTTTCAGTTCAATAATTGTTTTTTTGTTTTTCAAAAAAAAAACGTATATTTATATATATATATGTATATGATAAATATGAGATCTTCAGAATCTTCATCACTGATCGCCTGTATGCCACTCTTTACCTTTTGCATTGAGCATATTGAGCTCCCCGTTGAAGTCAGGTGGCTTCAGTGGCAATTGGTGCCAATTACAAGCAAACTGTGGAAGCTTTCGCCGAGGCTGAGAAATACGAGACTCGGCTGTTTCAAAAGAGGGATGAATCTAAGGAATCCAAGTTCTGACTTGTTCAGTTGTAAATTTTGCGAATCCTACTCGGTTTTGCAAGTAGAAGGCACATCTCTTAGACTCTTGCCATGTCTCACCGCATTGGCGATTTCAACAATTGCATGTCTTGCACATGTCCTGCACATGTCCTGCATTAATTGAGTTCAGGACGGACCAGCACTCCTGATGTGCTACGCCCCTTGCATTGAACACCGTTTTTTCAAAACAGGCTGGGCAATTGTGTGTTTTCAATCCAACAGCTGCTCAGAAGCAGACTGTCACTGTGAAGTCCGTGTTGGAAGCGGAATAGCTGCGATTGCAGTGATTAGATTCTAAAGTGTGGTGTCATGTAGTATCATTAAGTGCAGCTCCACTCTAAGAGTCTTGAAAGGAGGCTATGGTGGAGCCGTTGCGCTCGCGGTCTTGGTGAGTCAAAATGACCTCAAGAAACATCCGTGTTCATCTTCGTTCATCTTGACGTTTTTGACTCATGGACCAAATCTCTCCCTCTCTCCTGACGGTGAGGCCTCTCTGCCATGTCCTTGGACCAGAAGGATGCAGTGGAATGCAGCTTGGCAACAGCGAGCCCTTGGCTTCTTTACCTTTTGCCTTTGGCAAAAAAGCCAAAGCCCAACCTAAATCTTTACCTTTTGCCTTGGCAACAATGGGCAAAGAAGCCAAACTAAACAAGTCATAAATAAGTTTGTGGTCACTGATTGCATCTGATTGCGAGTTTGTCTGAAGAACAATGGGCTCACGTCCTTTCAAAGACTGATGGAAAGTAGTGCAATGCAGCAAGGCATGGGTGCTTGACACATCTTGACACATCCTGACACATCCTTTACTTCGCAGATCTTTCAGATCTTTGCAGATCTTTGTCTGGCACAGGTGGCTACTGGCCGTTGTATCGCTTCAACCCCAAGTTGTCGCGCGAGGGTCGAAATCCCTTCATCCTGGACTCCAAGAAGGTCACTGGTGATGCCGCTTGGTACAGGGTACGAGCACTGTTTGAACCGACGGACAAACATCAAAATCAAAACTACGGCCCTACAGTCAAGAAAAATCAACAAACATGTCTAAACATTCAAAAAGATTGACAATTCAATGTGACCAATGCAAAGTGCTTTGTGGCCGATCATGTCGATGCACAATTTCTGTCCATCAAACAGGTGTTTTTTTCCCCATTGGAACATGGATGAAATGGGATGAAGTAGGACGAAGTGGGATGGTGTGGGTCAAAGGTGATGAAATTTCTCAACCGGCAGAACCGATATGCACAGCTGGTGCGATCGAGCCCTGCTGTGGCAGAGAAGCTGCAAGGAGAATTACAGGCACCCTCGATGACAGAAGTTCAGTGAAAAGACGCTGAAGGCGTTGTCAAATTTTATCGAACACTTGAATACATATATTATCTGAGCGTTCCATGTGCATCCATGTGCACTGGTGGCACTGGCAGGTCTATCTGAAACAGCGCCACAGTGCATTGAGGGAAAAGGCGGCAGCCGAGCTTTCCAAGGAAGCGACTTCCCTCAAGGACGTCCAGTGGAGCTCCCGACAAAAAAAACATCCTCACTGAATCTTCACATGAGATATGATGCACGTAAGTTCTCAAGAATATTCTCGTGATAGACTTACGGTAACTTGATGTAAATTGTCCTAAGCTCAAGATGCAAGAAAGGCTACCGGCTATTGAAGTAGAAAGTAGTACGAAGTAGATTAGAAAAAGTACCGTATATTACTAAGCTGTAAAGTATATTCGAAGTATGTTGAAGTATGTTGGAATGTGCCCGAAGTGTTGCTTTCCAGTCTCACAGTCATCCCATCTGCATCATGAAAACCTTGTTACTGCATGTTACTGCTATTCTTCAGACTATGAACATTCCAATAAAGCTGTGTCGCTATACCTGATTTGCAGGATGGGCTGAAGCAGGCCGAGAGTGCCGCAGAGCAGGTTCTGATTGCTTTTGGCTCCGATTCTCACCCAAACTCATGAGGAAAAACGATGAAAAACGTATTTCAGCAAGTACAGATATTTATTTCAAATGAGGAAAGTAGTGCCAAGAAATGAGATGTGCAACGTTGGTTGCAGGGAAAGATGCAACTCAAAGAGTACTTGGCATGTTATATTTGGAGCACAGTCCAACAAAGGTCACAGCAACAAGTCAAGCCCTCCAATTTGAAGCACTTTGAAGCAATAGGTGTAGGAAATTGAAGGTAAGTGGCATGATGACTTTCGCTCAGGACACTGGTGTGACGGAGCAGGTGGCAAAAAAGTTCGCAGGCAACTTGTTGTTGAGATCCCTGACAACTGTGTATGTATGTGATGTGTATAGCTCATATATACTGCACAACTATAGCTAGTTCTGTATAGAACAACTATATAAATTATATATGTATATATATATATATAATTATATATATATATACAGTATCAATGGTTACTATGTTAGTATACAGTGACTGTACATAACTGAAGATATTTCAGGGCATTGGTAAGCTTATGTTCTGCCCAATGCGCTCCCCAGGTACACAAGGAAACTCGACATTTGCCAAAGAAACCCAGTCACACACTTGTGACATCCGAACAAGCGTCTTTAGCTACAAATCCAACAGCGTGGCATCGCACAAACAGATGAAACACCTCGGTGAAACAGGGTGGGAGAAACAATGAGAAACAACGAGAAGCAATGAGAATTGAATGTACATCGAATGTACATTGAATGTTGAACGTACAATTTTGCTCAAGTCGACATGGCTACAGGTCTTTGCAAAGATCGCGGTGTGGTGGTCCGACGAGTTTGCGATTTGGACGAGCTCAGCGACATGGAGGATTTGAAGGCAGTTACGGTCTAGGATTTCACAAACAAACTGCATGCGCAAGCCTGGTGACACAGGTGACACTGGTGAGCTGGTTTCACAATGTTTCACAAACACATTGCAACTGTCGAGTCCCGAACACTTGAAGAAACTGACCAGTCAGAATGGTTGCATTCATGCATGGAAACGTATGAAGAATAAATTAATTTCAGAGGTGCCCAAGGTATCCCAGCAGAATGGTAAAATCTTAAAACCAAAGTTTTATTTTTTGCGTGGATGTGGTTCCTGTGTGCTCCACAGCTGGTCACTTCAGGCCGCCTGCGCTGGTGCAGTGTGTGTGGTGATGTGCTCGACTTGTGGCCACGGCGACTTTCCACAGAATGCAGGGCTGTTTTGGAGCAGCCTTTCTGCGCAGAATTTGGCGAGCAAGGCAGGGCATGGCAGGGCATGACAGGGCATGACAGGGCATGGCAGAGGGCAAATCTTGGGCATGTCCTTTAGATCTCAGTCTGTCAGCTCAAAGTCCTGGAGTGGTACTTTTGCTCAGAGAAATGACCGCAGGCAAGGGAGGTGAAACTGGTAGCTAAAAGATGCCAAGAGGGGATCTTTATTGGAGCACTTTGGTTTGACTTTAAGCAGAGAACTTAGACCATGAGATGATTGGTCTTCCTGGTAAGATCAGAGTTGATTTTCCATGGGGAATGGGCAAGCATTGCGCTTCCATAAAACGAGACATTAAATTCATTAAATCAAGAAAATGTTGATAAATGTTGATCTAGTAGCAAAACAGGCGATGTTGGTTCTCAATTTCTTAATTTGCAGCAGTAGTAATTTGGGTCCTTGGTGCTTCGCTAGGATCTCGTCAGAAGGGGTACACTGTAGGTAAAGATCTTTTGTTGAAAAGATGATGTGTATGATGGTCGCAAAATATCAAGAGAACTGAGGTTGTGTTGTGCAAAAACTTTGCTTAAGCTGCTTCCAGTCAAACACATGCCCTTTCAACCGAAAGTGATTTCCCTTTGCAGTCATAAGACATCATAAGACAGATTCTTCTTTTCTTGGTACTTCTTGTCAAGCATGTTTACCCTAATGTGCTGAGCTCGGGTGCACCTTGCTATGGAGGAGCTCAGCGATTTGCGCTTCTGCGTCTTCGGAATGGGAGATCGTAGCTATGCTGACTCTTTCTGCGAAGCAGCAAAGAAAATCGAGGAGCGCATGCTTGAGCTCGGAGACTTGCTCTAAAACAATGGTGCTATGACTGCTATGATCAGATACAAGTGTGAGGAGTACGTATGTATGAATATGATTGAATATGTGTACAGTATAAAAATACATACGCATCATATTGTGATATACCACAGTATGAACTCACATCTGAGTACACCAACTGCCTACTACAGTACTTCTTGCTTTGAAGCTAGGTGCTGCAGGAGGTCTAGCGACTGCTTTTGAGTCATCGTCACGGTGGCCGTCAACAAAGTCTTCAAGTCTGCGTGACTTCTGAGCTCCGATGTCTTCCGATGTCTTCCGATGTCTTCCGATGTCTGCCGTTTCGTTTCTGCCGGGTTGGTCAAGCCTTTGAGCCTAGGCGCCGAGCGACTTCTGGAGATGGGCATTGGAGATGACCGTGATGAGGCGTGTGCTGGACCATGCTGTGATGGAAGTTTGATAGTGAAACACAACATGTGTTTAAAAGTGAAACACAACATGTGTTTAAAAGAACATGTTTCAACATGTTTTGACAACGGGCAAATATTTGAATCTTACCACACTGTCACACACATGTTGAGAGGCTGCCTTCCCCAAAAGAGAAAGGAAATTTGGTGCCATTCACTTGGCTTGAATTTTCCACAGATCCACGGTGCGAAGGAAAAGTGGGAGACTGGCTTTCTAAAGTGGTTGCCAAAGCTGTGGCTGACGTTGAAAGCTCCCGAGCCGGAGGATGATGGGAGGCTTGGCACATTGGAGGAGGCTCTTTAAAACTTGCCCTTCAACTCTTCAACTGCATATTCTTTCGTCTACAAAGATCGTGAAATTGGTTCAAACTCCAGCAGTCAATGGCACTTTCATATGCCTCAAAGGTTCAGAGTGGAAGCAAGATTCTATCACATTTGCATCTTACTAGGTCACAATCAGGTGCGACATGGTGCTATGCTGTCTAATGATGTCTAATGTATCAATCAAAACAGCCTTTGCCCTTCTGACAGTTCTGACAGTTCTGACAGTTCTGACAGTTCTGACAGTTCTGACAGGCCCAAGGATCCACTCTTCGAGGTGAAGTACCACGACATGGCTGCAGTGCATACCTCTCCTATCGTACCTCCCGGTGCACAGCTCTTGAGTGTGGTTGAGAACAAGCGTCGCTTAGCATAGATGATCAGAATTCTGAAGTGTGCTATTTTCATGTCTGCATGTTCATTGGTGTGGCGAGGTTTTAACAATATTGCAACATATTGCAACCTTCTATTCGATAGCTATGCTTTTCCCAGCTTTCCTGACAGTTCAGGTACCAGCATTTTTCTCTTCGTCCTGTGACAAGTGCTGAGGTATGACGCCTGCAGGCTATGAACGCGATATCAGACACGTTGCCTTGAGCAAGGACGGGGTTGACTTTCCATTCGACCTCGGAGTTCCTCGGTGATGACCTTACAATGCAATACACTTGTTGTGCTTTGGTTGTGCTTTGGTTGTGCTTTGGTTGTGCTTTGGTTGTGCTTTGGTTGTGCTTTGGTTGTGCTTTGGTTGTACTGATGCTATCTGATACTTAGATCAAAGTCACTAAAGTCTAAATGTTTAATCATGACTTACAGACTGTTCAAGTAAGAATTTTGTGGTGTGCTCGCGTGAGCAAGTTGACATTGGCCATGGCCGTTGTGATCTCTATTGTTTTTTCTTGTGTTTTGGAGGGCACGGTTGGCACGTTTGGTCATGTTCTACAAATCTTGTGCACTCGGAACTCAGGATGCTGTGGCCATCTACCCAGAGAACTTGCCACAGGCGCCTGGTCGAAAGATTTGCTGAAGATCATGAAGCACCATGAAGCAGCATGAGGCAATCAGGCTCAAAACAAATAGGTTTGTCAGGCAGAGGTCTCAGTCACCATTAGCAGGTTGTGTTTGAAAACTCACTCAGCTGTCCGAATGCCCGGGAGCTCTGTTGATTCGTCTCAGGACGTTGACGTTCCTTGGCACGCACATACATGATCATACATGTACGTATACAGCATGCAGCATACAAACAGACGGGCAGATAGACAGTACTTGAATTTCTTGACGCTTGTCATCCTACTAATTGCTGGCAGTGTATAGCAGCAGGAAGCACTCATGAAGGAAGACGCTGCATGATGTTGTAGGTAACTTATTGCCATGGCTTGGCATGTTTTTTCTTTCTTCCTCGCTTCCGCATTTCATGTCATCTTATTTCATCTTATTTCTCTGCACCAAGGAAGCACTTCAGTTTTTGAGCCTTGACGGAAACCGCGTCATTTCGGTGAAGTGTTCAGAGAACGTGTCCGAGCGACATCGACGAGCTTTCGATCGGCGGGTTACGGTGCGCCAAGTCCTGACGACCCTTGGCATTTTTCTCGTCGCATCGTCGCGTCGTCGCGTCGTCATATCTTGTCGTGTCTGGTTATGTTTTGCATTGTTTTGTGTCATCCAAGGGTTAATAGTTATCTGCGATCTCATTCGTTGTTCCTTTCGAAGCCTTACGAATTTCTGATGAGACAAAACAATTGTCTTCGCCAGCTGCTCCGTTTGCCTAAGGAACATGCTGGATCTGTTTGGTCAGGGTCCAAGTTGGTTCAAGAGGAAAGATTTACCTTAGAATAGGACTCAACATCTAAGCCAACCATACTTTTGAACAGAGATTGTACTTGTGAAATTTGCAAATTGCACTTTCGCTGAAGAAATTTGCGCTGAATTTGTGCTGCTTCTTGGTTTTGTGATGTTTTGTGCAGTGGAACATACTGTCGACAGAGTATCGACCGAGTCCACTGTAGGCCGCCCCTCACGGTCCTTTTGTGCTGACCTTGCCCGCTTTGCAAACAATGCAGAGGCGAAGGCAAGGCTCAAGCTTGAGGTGCAGCCATATAATTTTCGAGTTTGTTCCGTCTCCATTGGTTTCATGTGTGTTTTCGTTTCTTCATTCTTTGTTACTGTAATGGTTTTCCTTACAGGTTGTTTTTGAGGCTGTTTACTCTGATCTATAGCCGTTCTTGGCTATTTGGCCATTATTTGAGCTCGTTGTCGTTGCTTGGGCTGGTAAAATAATTAAGTGACAGAGCCAGATGAAAGAGCCAGTCATCAAAATAGATCAAAGTATATGAACATCCATGCATAGTATAGTCTTCCAAGTTCAACGAAGATCATGCGGAGCAATACAGAGTACATCGAAGTACCTTGTTCGACCTGATTCAGGTTCGTTGTGGTTCATTAGATTTCGTTCGGCTTCCGTGTCCCTGAAAGGCCCTTAGAAAGCTCAGCCGGTCCGTTGGCCCTGATGAGTTTCCACACCAAGATGAATGGGTAGTACCTCGTCCTGGTTGTGATGAGACCGTGAGAATTGCGTTTCCTCTGCGTTTTCAATGGGGTTCCGGAGCATTCGAGAGCATTCTTTGAATCTACAGTATCAATTCCTCTAAAGCGGAAATGCCCGCCTATCGTTTCCAATCCATACTTAGACTACAAACTGGGACTGGGTTTAGAGCCCAGCAAATTGAAACTTTGAGAGGCGTGTTTGAACGTATTGTCACTCCGTAGCTCCCGCTCCGATATGGCGTATGCGACTCGCGACAAGATTGAAAATAAGTTGATTCAACCTCTTTTTCTGAAGTATTCTGAAGTGTTATTCTCTTTCAAAGCCAAACCTGGGTGTGGTACATGGTTTTCCAAGGGGACCGATTTTTAGCCCCGAAAAAAAAAAAAAACATCTTTAGCCCTCAAATGGTTTTTTTTAGCCACGTAAATAGGTTTAGCCACGAAAAGTCAACATCTTAGCCTCGAAAGGAAAAAAAGAAGAAAAAAGGAAAACACAAAAAAAAGAAAAAAAGAAAAAAAAAGAAAAAAGCACATGAAAAAAGAAAAACACAAAGAAAACAGATTTCTCGGTACAATATGATGATTTCGCGGTACGGTTTGATGTTTTTTATCCTACAATTTGATATCATCATATGGTACCGAAAAATGGTACTGAGAAATCATCCTTTAGTACCGAAAAAATCATCATTTTGTACTCAAAAATAATATTTTTGTAACATATGATGATTCATTACGTGACAATACAGGGTTAACACTTACGCAGCTAAGTTTTGTTTCGTGGCTTTAAAAAAAAATACGTGGCTAAAAGTTCCTGGAAAAATTACGTGGCTAAGAAAGGCAGCCGTTTTCCAAGGCTCTTTCTGAACAGTGCCCGACCTACTTCGACCTCATGAAGCGCAGGGCTCAGTTCACAAGGGTATCTGTTTTGGAGCATGCCAGCTATGCTACGCTATGCTGAGTACACCTGTACTTGCATATAATTGCAGTATGCAGTATGCAATTTTTTCCCGGTGAATCCAGAAATGGCAGACACTGGCAGGATTGCCGTTTTTCGTCATTTTTGACCTGTGTGTGGCGAACTGATGTTTCTTTTTCGAATTATTTTTATCTTAGGAAATTCTCCAGCGCCAAGATGCCACTGGAGCAGCTGCTTTCAGTCCTGCCTTTGATCAAGCCTCGTATCTTTGGCACAAAGGAATGCATTAAGATGCATTAAGCACTTCAAGGATCTTCAAGGATCTTTAAGGCACTCTTGTATAAATTGTAGAACTTGCTTACATAGTTCTTCGAGTCCTTTCCGTCCTTTGCCCCAGGTCAGTTGTTTGGGAAGGCTAAGCACAACATCGCTTTCTGTTCGAAGCTCATTTGAAACTGCCAAAAGCTGAGGCATCTACTCGATTGCCTCCGATGCCAGATACAGTGCCTTCGTTATAAACGTTGCTTTTACTTGCACACATACACAGATCTAAGCAAACAGTTACATTATATATATATAATATAATATATATATACACTGACAGGTCAACAGGTGTACACAGACAAGTTGAATTAGAGAAGATTGGAATAGATTGGAGTTAGAGCCTAGATTAGAGCCGATGAGAGAAGATAGACAAATACACCGATTGATCTAGATAGACAGATAGACAGGTAGATAGACAGACAGACAGGCATGCAAACAGGCAGAGGGAGCTGCTTCAGTTTTTAAAGTCTACCAGAGTCTCCCACAGCCACAAGGCCCAAAGGCTGTGGAGTTCACGATTGTCATCAATCAGTGGAAGGCCAAAGCCACAGGTGAACTGAAGACAGGCGGCAGATCATGGCGGGATTTTCCGATCTTTACATGCGCGAATCATTTCGAAACCATTTGTAAGACTTGAAAAGACTTGAAAAGACTTGAAAAGACTTGAAAAGACTTGAAAAGACTTGAAAAGACTTGAAAAGACTTGAAAAGACTTGAAAAGACTTGAAAAGACTTGAAAAGACTTGAAAAAACTTGAAAAGACTTGAAAAGACTTGAGACGATTGCTATCAAATGCTTCTACAGTCCTACAGTCTCCTTACCAAAAACCTGGATGGGGCATGGACTCAGCGATGAATGCAAACATCAATTCAGACAGACCTCAGATCGAACGTTTCTGGACAGGCACGTGCACGAAATTCATCCAGCAGATGCCTCTGGATAAACAGGCAGATCTGAAGCGCATTGAAACCATTGTGCTTGTTCCTGACAGAAGAGTCGGATTGGAAGTACTTTTTGACTATTGTATTGAACTATAACGAGATGTTCATTATTGATTGCACTGCCACATGCAAATGATTTCTAGAACGGAATCTGGCGAGCAAAAGCAGGTTGCCTGTGCTGTGGTTTGTGGCACGTTCCAGTTCCCAGAGAAAGACACAACTCCAATGGTCATGGTTGGATTGGGAACAGGTATTGTAGCTTGGCTGTGTTTGACATCGCAAGTTATGGCAAAGTGCTGCCACTATGTCATTTTTTTAAAAAGGCGAGAGTTCTGACCTACGTTTTTCCTGTTTGCTACTTATGCTACTTTATCCGTTAAGTTCTCAGCTGGAATCTGAGGCTCCTATCCGGTCCTTCATGCAGGAGATGCTTGAAGAATCCGATTTCAGCATTGCTTAAGTCCACCATAGTCCACACTTTGTCCAAGTTGAGTCATGACACTGTGTGCAGTGGAGAGTTTCGAGTTGTGCCTGCCACTGCCTGGGAAGAGGACAAGCTGTACAAGAAGAAGAACGGCATCCCTACGGGACCAATGGTTGTCTTCTACGGCTGCCGCCATGAGCAGGACAGTTTAAGCTAGTTGCGTCCTGTCGTGATAGCTTTTACAAATTGGCTCCAGCTTTGTGGCAAAGCGAGGTTCTGAATGTATTTACAGTAGCACAAATTAGGGAATGTGTGCCAAGTACCAGCCAACTTTTATCTGAATCTTCCCATACAACCAGCATGATTTTTTGGGCAGCAACGAAGAACATGGCGAAACCATGCGAAACCAATCTTTCATTTCCAGACTAAGTTGGAGTTTTGGGACTGCTTGTGCCATAGTGGCTCAGTTTCTTTTTGGATGTTGAGTGCAGGAGGAACTTCTCTACAAAGATGAGTGGAAGAGATTTGGCTGCCGATAGTTGATGTTGAGACACTGCTTCAGGAGTCACGAGTCAAAGGCATAACAAGCAGTGTACTAGAATGTACTTTTCTGTACAGTGCGCAGAACTACGAAACACGCGATAGACACGGCTCACATGCTGGCTTCGCTTGGCTCGATGTACTTTTGCATGGCTTCCGAGTCAACCGCAATTTTTCTGCTGTGCGAGTCCAAAGATCAAAGGTTGAAATTTACTATATATAATTTACGGATATTTACGGTTGGACATCAAGCTCCTAAGGATGTTTGAACAGGAGGGTGTCCTTACCAAGCTGGTTGGAGCCTTCCAGCGCCATGGACGCAAAGATTCGACGGATTCCACCCAGCTTATTCTGGGAATCCAAGGTTTTCACATGTTTTCACAGGCGTCTCGTCAAACTCGTTGCTGGTTTAGGTTCGACAAACCACATTATCCTCCGAAGCAGATCTTCGTTTCTGACAAGATGGCAGAGCAACCGGAGCTGATTAGCGACAACCTTTTGGAGAAGGCAGGAGAGAACACAGAAAGCTCTTGGTGAGACCGTGTTAACCTTCATACATATTAGGAGACAGCATTCAGACCTCCCTTATGCTTGGAAAGGAATCAGCAGAAACAGTTCACTCGTATTTTGCCCATCGGGGTGTAAGTTTTGCACATTTGATTTTATATTCATTGAATGCCTCTGTTATTTTTGTCGCAGGGCGGCTACTTCTTCATGTGCGGTCCTGCAGTGGCAACGCCCTCTGTGCAGAAAGCACTCAAGGCAGCGTTGGTACAGCGTGGTGGCCAGGGCGTGCGGCTCTTACAGTCGAGGCATCATTTGCAGATTTTGTGAGGTCACTTCTGAAGCTGAAGCTGCCACAGTCTGCAGTACTTTGCAGTTTCAAACGTTTCAAGACTTTTTGTCAGAGAACTTTGAAGCCTTTCAAAGAACAGCAAAGTCAAAGCACTGTCCCCCCGAGCAACCTACCTTGCGAGCCCGAGAGATTCAATTGCATATCGGCAGTTTGAGCAAACTAAGTCTAGTGACTTGCACTCATAGGAATGGAGGCTGTCGAACGATTTATGAATTCTGATAATATATATATAATATACCTGGAAACCCGTATGGACATTTTTTTTTTCCATTATGGGTTTTACCCGTAACGGACGCTTTTTTTTTTCAATTGCGTATTTTGGTTTTTGATTGTGAAGGGTTGTTCAAATCCCTTGACAACACCGTGTTCGGACATCCTCCGACAGTTTCCAAAAGAGGAATTTCAGTCCAAAGTGGAGCCAATTGGGAGTCGTGATCGGGCACCCAAATCTGGCCACAAATACTGCCATATTTCCCACCAAATTTGGATGTACCCATAAAATAAGAGTATTTTTTCA
>Ga0126342_10013831_pt1 | contig 14270 bp, 12 predicted proteins | sample Cyp1metagenome_FD_92528 | JGI IMG/M metagenome (GOLD analysis project Ga0126342, IMG submission 92528) | Coral microbial communities from Lord Howe Island, Old Settlement Bay, Australia - Cyphastrea 1 metagenome | ecosystem: Host-associated > Invertebrates > Cnidaria > Coral ...
CGCAAAATTCGAACCCCTTGCTACCCCTTGCCAAGACAATGCCTGAGGTGCAGTTTGCTGAAGTGGCGCCGCGCTTTGCTGAGGAGGTGCCGCACTCTGCTCAGGTGGTGGATTTTGCCCCCCAGATTTCGTCATGAGGCAGCACCGTGTATGCGTCAAAGGGTTTGAGGCTGCAACACAACAAACGGAATATATCGGAATTGCTAATGATGACCGCTAAAATGCATCAGAGCAAATGGGAAGAACAAGGCGGCGGGAGGAGGACGGGGAGGAGGCAGGCGGGAGTGCAGAACCAAAAACAAGAACCCCACACAAAGATGTGGGGAACTATTGCATCTCCATTGGTTCAATCAATCAAGAGCTATGACTTGCAATTTATGTTTGGAGACCATGTTGCACCTCCTTCGTTTAATTCCCAGATCTGCTGTGCTGCATTTTTCTTTTTCAGTCGGTGACTGCTGGTGACTCCTTTGTGCCTTCTGAAAATGCAAAAGCTACTTGCCACTGGATTTGCCACTTACGACTGCAAATTGGCCTTCTAAACTCTAAAGATGTTATAAGTTTTCGACTTTTGTATCATGGCTTACGACCGTTCTAATACCCATCTCCTATATTCACATTGTGCTTGCTGACTCTTCAGACAAGTGCACCACCCTTTCCTTAAATGTGCGTTTGTGTTTCCATGTTGTTCTTGGTCCCATTCTTATTTCCGTTTCAAAGGGTGAGTTTAGATATCAACAATCCAAGCGTTGATGAGGCCACGAGCCCCAGTAGCACTAGCTAAACATACGAGTACGGGTATGAGTATGAGACCTGTTCTGAGTCATCCGATGAAGCCCGAAACGCTCCCAAAAACGGAAGCCCGAAACGCTCCCAAAACGGAAGCCCGAAACGCTCCCAAAACGGAAGAACATAACATCCCCAAAACGGAGCCTCTTTGAGCTCCTCAACCCGTTGCGTTCATGGCCATCACAATTGGCAGTGATTCAGGTGTTCCTTGCATCATGTGGAAACCCCTTTTTTGAACCGTGGTTTTCTTGTCTAGTCTATGTTGTTTTTTTGACGCAACCGCAATCGCAAAGATGTACCGGGGTGTAGTCACAAAGAATTCAACATCATCAGGTGCTCTGCTATTTTTTTCGCAAAACTGTTGAAGCCAAAGCGAATAAATACATCAATGAATTTATAAATCAATAAGTTGATAAATCATAGTTAATAAACAAACAAAAAATAACAAAATAAACGCAAAAACAAACAAACAAACAAAACAAAACAAAACAAAACAAACAAACAAAACTTTCATTAAAAAATGAACAAACAAATACATGAAGGTATGAATATACATAGATAGTAAAATCATCAGTTCACATACTTTTTGGCCCTGCAATTCATTCAGCCACACTTGGATAAACATTTACTTGTCCCAACTTTTTGCCACTAGCAGCCAAACCATGAGGAACCCAAATTGTCGCGGCTACATGTCAGGCGACTGCATTGGGACTTATTGCGATCCATTTTTTTCCAAAACGGAAGGATTACATAAAATCTCGCAGCAAATGCACAAACTGGCATTGCTGACAAGTGCTGAGCTTTACTAGCGTCAAAACAGCAAAAGCAAAATGATGTTATGATCACAACTGGAAAATACTGGAATTGTATTTGACCCTCGCCCTGTGATGCAAATGTTTTCATTTGGACTCCGGCGACCTGAAATTAAGAATGAAACTTGAAAAGAATAAGGGCTATCCTCTTTTGGGAAGGGTAGCTTCCTTTACTTCTCTTGTTTTTTGTCCATGCATATATCTGTTTTGATTGGGAGACTGGGGCTATGCATTTTCAATTTGAATTTAGTTTTACCTTGAATCTTAATTAATGCTTAAATTTAGTTTTTTCATGTCAACCTTAGACTCGAAGCTAGCATTCATTTTCAAATGTGTTTTTAGTAACTTTAGTAATTCATTTTTGACCTGAAAGTTATCATCCATTTTGGATTTTTAATCTAAACGTATTGAATATTTAAAGTCAATATTCATGATTCACTTTTAAATTGAGCGGCTCTTCAAGGGAGGCTGGCGTGTTCTCCCAGACACTCCCGAACTTTTCCCCCTCTTCTGCTTGTACTTGTCCGCACATGCTCGTCTTCCTTTACGTCTCCTCTTTCGCATCTGTTTGCATCGTTGCTGCTGCTGCTGCTGCGCAGGAAAGGTTGGCTCTTCAGGGGCGCTCTCAACTATGGGCATTCTTTTAGCTTCTTAAGGCAGAAGCTTAACCTTCCCCCCTTCCCTCCCTGTCATTACATCTTCTTTTTTGGAAGGCGGGAAATGGCTGGCTGAGTCTCTTTTATGAAGGTTGGGCTGAACTTCATCTCTCAAATGCCCCTTTTCCTCGACTTCCCCTCGTGTTTATTTTATCTATCTGTCTATCTCTTTGTTGTTGCTGCGGCGAGGAGTTGGCAAGGTGCTTTCAGCTGTGGCCGCGCTTAACCTCTCTTCTGGTGATTGCTGGTACTGGGGTGGAAGGGTTGGGCCCTGCAGAAGGGATGAAGCAGATCACTGATAGACATAGTCTTCACTCCTATGGATGTCCGTCACTCTCTCCTGGTGTTGTCATTTGGGTGGAAGGGGTTGGCTTTTGGGCCAGATATGTAATCCCAATTATTTCCCTCACTTTTTGATGTCGTATTTTGGCTTTCCGCTTGTCCCTTTCTTCCTTGCACCACAAAATGAATCCAAAACAGGGACCCCAAAATGGATGCCCCAAAACTTTGTGAAGGGAGTCCAAAAGCAATGCTTTGGAGCATCTCAATTCTCATTGAACATGTTCACAACAAATGAATGAAAATGAGAATGAATTATGTAAATGCGGGCCCTTGAATAATCTCAGGTATCTTGGTTTGTGTTGTCTATCTGATTGGGGTGTGCGCCAGCGGAGTCCTGATGGCACGGTCCCTTTTGTGGTCTACACGTTTTGCTTTCCTTGGCAGGCCTGATGCCTCATGGTTAGAACGGAAAAACATGAATTTATGAGAAAAACAAAGGAAAATTGAATGCTAATGTTTCATTTTGGGAGGGATAAATTTGACCTTGGAAGTATTCTGGGAGTATAGTTCCCATTTTAATATAGTGTATTCCCAACGAGGTCCGAACACATGTGAATTCTTTTGGCATATATTCATGCCACAACTTCTTGAACACATTGTTGCCACTCTTGGACTGAGCTATATGAAATTTGCCGGAATGGAATCTAGGGAGACGCAGATAAAAAATGCAAAAAAATACCCCCATAAAAGAGTCTCACAACGTGCACAGCTCGAAAGCCGACTGTGGCCATGCAGGCATTCAAAAAATCCAAAAGCTTTTAAGAAATCACCTATGCTTTGGTGCACGCCGCGACGAGACTACAGTTGTCAAAAGAATGGAAATCTATGTGCAGGACCCACAAGAGAAAGGGTCCAGGACAGGAACTAGATTCTATTCATCAGAGATGTTAGGAGGTGATGGCGCTGATTTCTTGAGAGTGGTTGCATTTTGGAACATCAGATCTTCAGTTTTGGGAAGATGATTTTGCATGACTGGTGCAGCACTTCGTATGACCTGGTATCAATTTTTCGTGGCAGGCGCAGTACTTTAGACAGGTGGAGTGGAAAAATCTCAAAACGCATTGGTACGAGGCCATGGTCAGCTCTGCACTCAACTGTCCATTTTTGAAGGAAGTCTCGCAGAATTGCTTCGTTTTTGATGTTGCCAAGTTCAAAAATTGAGGAAGTCTCGCAGAATTGTCTCGTTTTTTAAATGTCAAGTTCAAAAAGTGAAGTCTCGCAGAATTGCTTCGTTTTGGATGTTGTCAAGTTCAAAAATTGAGGAAGTGTCGCATAATAGCTGCGTTTTCAAGCAGGCAGACAGACAGACACACAGACAGACAGACAGACAGATAGACAGACAGATAGACAGACAGACAGACAGACAAACAGATAGATAGATAGATAGATAGACAGCTACAACAACAACTACAACTGCAACTACAATTGTAACTACCGCTAAATTGCACTACACGACACTACACCAATTACACTACACCACATACAATATACCACGCTACAGCTACAACTACACTACCTTACACTACACTAGACTACACTACACTATACCACACTACAGTACACAACACTACAGTACACTACAATGCAGTACGCTACAATACACTACACTAATTACACCACACCACAACTACAACTACAACTGCAACTGCAGCTGCAACTACACTACACTTATTACACATTACAACTACAACTCCACTACACCACACTACAATTACAACTACAACTGCGCTACACCACACTACATCCAGCAGTTGTGGTAAGGTGACCACTGCAACCATTGCAACCACTCCAAAAAACACAACTCCAACCACCTGTCAGTCCATCAGTGGATTCGCTCTGCCATCTGTGCTTCACAACAACCAACCTCTCCTAAAGGTTTCCTATTTTTGAAACTTCCGCCATCGCCTTGTGCGGTACTACTGGTATCACAATCAAAGATAGACGTCAATCCAAGTTACTTTCCACCAGTTCTGGCTTTTCCAAAAGCTTTTCGAGTTCATTTGCGCCATTTCCTGCTGAAGCTAGGAGGAATTTCTTCCAATTCTCCTGGGTCATGTCGCAGCAATCCATGTTCAGTCCCAAATGTTCCTGAGCTGGCAAACTTGCCCAAACTTGCCCAAACACCACCGAAGCGTCAAAAAAAGACCAGAAGACATATATTTTTTGGAAATGATCAGAAAATGGATGAACATGCTATCACATGAATTCAAATGATATGAATTGCTTCAACTTCAACGTGTTCGTGTTTGAAAGCAACTTAAATGATCTGAGAGATCTGGACAATCGACTCGCTGCATCTTGCTATGATAAGCTATGCTAAAAGCCATTGCTAAAAGCTATGATGCGGAGGAAAAAAGTATATATACAATGGATGTCAAAGCTATGATAAGCTATGCTTAATGCATGCTTAATGCATCTTGATGCGCTATGCTTCGCCAAGTTTCCATGACAGCCTCTCCCATGCCTCGCTCCTTTGATGCTTCGGGAGGCCCAGCATTGCCTCAGCAGATGTCAAGTGATGTCAAGTGCGATGGCACGAAGTCTTCCAAGGCTTTCCCGGCATGTTTGAAAAAAAATGAAACATTTTGAAACTGCATGAAGCTACTTGCCTCCATCTTGTCTTGCCTTCAACAGCATCAATAGCCGAAAATCATCCACGGTCACAAGATGTCACAAGATGTCACAAGGCTCGTCTGGTTTCTCTCTTGGTTTGTTCCTTTGTTCCACCAAGTATAGCTTAAGTGACCGCTGGCAAAGAGCCCCAGCAAGTTGGTGGAAGGATCCTGATGCCAAAGTCGAGCAAATTCGTATGCCAGGATGGCTCCCAGTGAGTCGCCCCACGCGTAGAAGCACCTCGATGCAGCGATGAAAGTCGCATGTGATTGTGATATATATATATATATATATTATATATTAATATATATTAATGATAGCAGCTCTGATAGCATGTGCAAATACGATCAAATACGCGCAATAGGGCGTAAATCGAATGTAAATAGGGCGTAATAGGGCGCAATAGAATGCCTGGCAAATCATTGTAGCCTCTGGGAGCATGCCCTATTCACACGAGTTCATTGAAAACCATACCTCGAGATGATTTGGTCCCTAACCACTCTAAGCTGTTTATTCGACAGATTTATCATGATTTATCTCGAGATTCCAGAATGTTTCATGCCACAGGCGCTTGTACTTCCTTGCCCAAGTCATGACATCAGGCTTCAAACTCTCCAGAAGTTGCTGAAAGTCTGAAATGGTCGCTTCATCTGCACGACAACCGCGTCCCGGCAACTCCACGGCGTACAGCTGCAAGCGACTGCGTTCCGCCACAGCCTGGTAAGTAGCCGCAGAAGTTCCAGCTGCGCAGAAGATGATCCTGGAAAAAAAGTGGACTTCAACGGGCCAAAAGAAACGGTTAATCTATGTTAATCGGTTGGGGTTTGTGATCCCCCAAGAATGGCCACCAAAAATAAGGATACTGTTACTAGCTCCTAGAATATCTAGAATACTTAAGTCCAGTGCAAGACTCATTGGCAAGCCACGTTGTGGTGGTGACAAGCGCATCACACAACCCACACCACTGCCACTGCCATCCCCAGATAACTTTCCAAGCAATGCTCGGACAGTGCAATCTTCGGACATCAAGAAAACCAAGTCAGGTCGACGGTTGAAAGCTGCATTCACACGAGAACACAACTGCACAGCCGTGAGGGAATGACCGCCATAGGCCACAAATGGAGTCAAGACTCCGACTTGGACTTTCAGTACCTTTTCCCAAATTTCGACCATTTTCTTCTCATCCTCTGTTGCAGGTGGTTCGTAGTTCTCTGTATGTGCAGAAATGGCCTGCAATGCCTCCGCTGCATCAGGTAAAGCTCCACGGTCAATCTTGCCGGCCGCATTTTTGGGGAAGGACCTCGCCAAATCGGCGCAAACTAAACCCCCTTCAGTGGAGATCAACAATCAACTAACAGTAACTAACACCTTCGTGGCAGCTCAACAAGTTGGTCCGTGTGTCTGTGTGTTGTTTTTTTTTGTTTGCCCTTGAGGTAAGGACTCCATCGGGATGTACACTGAGGGTCTCATAGCTGGCAACAAAGAGGTGTCCGATGCCCATGCCTTCATCACATCATTGCAAGCCTTGATGGGATCGAAGTTCATTGCTTCGAAGTCTTGGGGTTGATTCTTGAAGCTGGAAAGGTCCTCCAGAAATTCAACATTACCCACTCAAATCCACTCAACGTAGATGAACTTAGTCACTCCAAGTCCGTTCAAATCACTTCAATCATCTGTAGTATTTTTAACTTGGGACGACACCTTTTTCCCCACCAATAGATCTAGTACCTGCATAGTGCCTGCATAGTACCTGCATAGCGTATTCCCAAACATCCACATCCACCCATCTCCTGTACCTATTCTTCGTTCATGATTCATGCATGACATTACAAAAACCTGTTCTTTCTCTTTTGCAGGGGTATAGGCGTGGTCATGTCAAGAGTTGAATTCCTAGTATTGTTGCGTTAGTGTTTTATAATTTATAATTTATCGTGTTTTAGTGTGTCTCTAGAAGCTTCAAGACAACTGAACAATATCAAGCAATATCAAGCAATATCAAGCAATGTCAAGCAGTATCAAGCAGTATCAAGCAGTATCAAGCAGTATCAAGCAGTATCAAGCAGCAAGTGTAGCAAGCAGCACAAAAAGTAATAGTTTATCGGTCGCATGTCTGATATTCTCGGCATTCCGCTTGGTCCTCTGGCAAGTCTTCGAAGGAAGCTGCTGTGGCTGCTGCCAACCAAGGTCCTTCAGCAACTTCTTCACGAAGCAAAACGAAACGAAGGAACCCTGGATCTTCATCCCAAATGACTCGCCTCCCGTGAAAAAATGTAAAAAAAAATGAGATAGAGGAAGATAGTGATAGATAGTGACAAACTGCGGTCCTAAAATCAGGGGATATTCCATTAATAGGAGGAATCAGGGCCTATGATATACGAATGTCTTTGGTGGAAAGAACAATGGAGATCGAGTAAAAGGCAACTTGAGAACAAGCTAGAACACATGTATAAAAAAATATTTAAAAAAAAAAGATTAAAAGATTTAAAGCTAGACAAAAGAATAGGATAGATTGGATAGAATAGGTCTGATGTCTGATATCTCAAGCAGGTTCACTGTGTCCACCCTGGAGGGAGCCGCATGGTGAAGAGCATCTCCGGTTCCACGCCATACTTGTGACTTTCCTCCACGGATCCAAGGTGTGCATCTGCAGGGTGAAGCAAACCTGAGCCGAACCACATGGGATGACATGGCTCAGACCGGTGGGATCACGCCGATGGGATGATCGTCACGGCTTATGCAGACCTCTGTGATCATTGTGATCTCATACTCTTAAAATGATCTAATATATGATCTAATATGATCTAATCATATCAAATCCATAGCAACATGACTCATGACAGTCAAGACATGGTGACCGGTGGTCTTGACCGGTCATGACCGGTCATGACTCATGGCCACACGGCCCACGGCCAGGCGCCTGGAAGGCTCAGCATCTCCATGTTTTGTTTGGCGGCCTCTTCCAGCCACTCCAGCAGACGCGTGGCCGCGTAGGTCCGAGCATTTGGCAAGCTGACGACCAAGCCATCGGCACCGTCCTTCTCGGCCTGACATCGGACATCACACAATACAATCAACTGTAAAAATTACAACATGTTGATATGATATTTTATACAAATGTGTTAATATGCATGTTAATATGTTTGAACACATTACACAGATGTTGCCTTTAGTGCACTGTGAACCAAACACATCCTGCATTCAATGTACACAACAATGCACAAAACAACGACACAATACGTGTAAAAACAAGAACAACATACAACAACCATTTGAATCATTTGAACATACTTGAAGTAGCAACACAAGTAGAAACTAGTAGAAACCCTTTGAAACTACTGTGACATGGGTGCCTGGAGCAAATGATCAGCCACCCATCCTTCCAGCTTCTCAACCAATTGCGGGTCCACCAAGTCATTCACACCATCGCCATCTCGGAGTTGTAATTCTTGGCAGAAGGACTTGTAGTCGATCTTTTCGAACTTTGGAGTTCTGGGAGTTCCGGAGCTAGCTCCATCGCTATCACTCAACACCAACCAAACATCATACCTGAAGCGGTTGAATTCTGAATGCCACCAACCTCGCTTGACCCTCATCTCCACCTTTGCCAAACGGTTTTGGAAGAGCTTGTGACCACTACGATCAAGGCGATGAAACAGGACGTCATCAAAATAGGACAGCTCCTCATTGACTACAATGAATCAATTGGATTGTACCATATCACCAAGTATCTGACTCTAACTGGTGAGGCTTCCGAAGGACTAGGAAATTCATGGGAGAGGAGAAAGTTTCTTAAAATGATTACTTGCATGCGTTGCATGGAGAGGAAACAAATGGAAACAACTGGACTTGACCAATCAGCTCCTCATTGACCACGGACTGTTTGGCAGCATTCAACACAGCCATTGCTGTTGCATCCTGACGTCGCAAGGCCTGGTATGTTTCAACATGAGCACCTTAGCACGACAGGATCACGACAGGCTCTGTGCTTCAGTAGATTCGTTGCTTCTTGATGGTCCGCTTACATTGACATGCAGTTACGGCAGTTGCGGCTTAGGATGCTTAAGCAAACCCCATACAACGCACACACAAATTCCATGCATCTCAGTCAGGAATATTTGTACATGTGCATGTATCATCATGTATCTCTCCAAAGCGTCGTGTCACGTCCCAACGACAAGTAAGTTCAAGTGACGGAAGGGAAGCACGTGGCGCTTGCTTTGGATATCGCCGTAAATGACCACGCCACCATCGCGCGTGGCATCTGCCGAAAGCTGCATACCTGGAAATTTAAACTGCCACTATTGACGAGTTTAGCTGCACCAAGTTTTGACCACAAAACGCACACATAAAAACCCAAAGCACAAAACTCCTAGAAAGAGAAAAAAATTGGGTTTGAAGTTTCAGCTGCATTTCAAGAGGTAGTTGGCACTGGGAAAGTACATCGTCACACCGTTGCACAGCACAATGTCCTCGGCCCCGACTCTCTCACAATCCAACTTTCACTTTCTAGGGAAACACTGCTGAAAGTGACTGACATCACAGACCATTCTCAAACATGTTCAAGCTGAGTGCAATTCGGTGCAAACAAATGCAAGATATTGAAGAAATTGAAGATCAAGCAAATGCTTAAGCAAATGTTGCAGCAAATATTGCAAGCAAGCATCATTTTCCTTTTCTTTGCAAACATCGAGGATCTCATGTGCCGCTAAGGATTTGGTCTCCACGTTGAGATGTTGATACTGTGGCAACGTCCGTTGCAACTGCTGCACCGTTTCCAAGGCTCGGCTGGAGATGTCGGTGCCAATGTAGCGGCCCGTGGAGCCCAGCAGCGGCGCCAGGCGAAAGAGGAGCATCCCATTGCCGCAGCCCAACTCAGTGATGCAATGACGACCCTGACGACCCTGACGATCCGACGTCAACAACTTCTGGTGAACAGGATTCGACACCTGTTCACAACTCCATTCAACCCACTCTTTGATCACAGCTTCAATGTGAGGTCTTCTTGAATAGGTATCTGTGTAGCCACTCCAGTTCAAAGTTGGATCATTGGTAGAGACGCTGTGGTCAGTCTCTTTGTACATCTCATCATAGACAGCGCCCCAGTTGTTGACATTCACCTCTTCCACCCCGCCATCTCCGTCCAACACATCACGGGCAGCCCAATCCGTAGCACTCTTCGTCACCACGTAGGCAGCCAAGGCCTTCCCATAAGGACCATCGAAGGCCTTGGCACAGTGGCGAAGGTCTCCTGATGCCTCATGTCTCCCTTTAGATGTAAAACATTGTAAAATCAAGTTAAACATTTAGGATCGTTTAGGTATCGTAAAATCACCTATCACCTTGGGTTTCAGTTGAATCATTGAAAGAGCCCCAATCATGTTCCGTCGTGCTCATGCCTACTGTTTGACTTTGACTAAGGTCATGAATGAGTTGTGAAAAGCTGAGTCATGAAATGTCATGACTATCAAGAGGCTGTGACCAAGGCATCTGCGACGACAGGATGTGCTTTCAGCACCGCAGAGACTTCTTCACATTCGATTCGCACACCTGAGATCTTCACCTCAGACAAGTTCAGGAGAGAACTCGTCTGGGAGAACTACCTACTGTAGTCTAACTCAGTCTAAGTCTGGATACGGGAGACCTTCGTTTTGAATTTTCTGTTGAAGTTCGCAGTGCCTGTCTGGATTGGACGGCCATGGGTACAAACGACTCAAAACCTACTCCTGAAATCTTCGTGGAAAAGGGCGCAACGTCGCCCTCAGGGATCCTTTGCATCTTGGCATATCTTGGCCATGTGACCTGAAAATCGTTGCGACCCATGTAGTGGAAGGTCTCATTGGTGTCACTTTGCACTCTGCACAAATCACCTGGGGCACGGAGATCTGAGTGGCACTCTGCGTGACATGGCAAACATTGGAATAGTTTTGGGATGTTTCGGGCACTGAAGGGAGGTTTCCAAGTTGGATGGATAAATGTCTTTAAACATCTTAAAACATCTTAAAACTATTTGACCATTATTTGACTCTCAGTCATATCACGTCATATCATGTCATATCTCAATATTTCCTCAACACGACGCTTCTCCACAGCTGACCTGTTTTATAGAGAGTGAAAGGGGCATCTGCTGCTCTGGGACACAACTTGGGGAAATCGAAGAATGCCATGTTGGTCTTCTCAGGATTTTTCATATAGCCCGTGGCAAGACAATCTCCACCAATGAAGAGTTCACCAATTGGTCCGGGCTTGGCTGGTGTCAAGCTTTCCTCTGTGATGTGACCATTGTGACCCTCGTAGTTCGGCTCGAAAACACAGAAAGTCACATAGGAGAATGGTTTTCCAATTGGCACAACAGCTCCCAGCTTCTCAGCATTGTGTCCCGTCACCATGAAATGTGAGACCCCAACGCTGGCTTCTGTCGGGCCATAGAGGTTGTGTACCTGAGCACATCCCCCAACATTGCCCAACTACCGCATAACAAGAAAGGTGGCGTGAACCAGCCACTGCAGCCACACTGAAGCTTGAGCCAGCCCTGGTTTCGCCTGGAGGTCTGGAATGATCTGGAAGAGCTGTTTGCAAGTTGATGTCATCAAGGCTTCACCAATTGTCAGAACCCGCTTCAGGCACTTCTGTACCTTGCCAAGGTGGATTTAGGCATTTAGGGGTGCCCTATCAAAAAACAAATCAACCTGTGCCAGGCGTGTTGCAAAGTGTAGAAGCTGCTTCATAGTTTCATACATTAACAAGTACTTAAAACATCTAAACATCTTAAAACAACAATATCTGCATGTACATTAAAGTCATTAAATTATAATTAAATCATGAATATCTGCCGCACGTCTGGAAGTCATGGCTCTGATCCTGGCCGCTAGTTTTTCTATTCTCTTTCTGCTTTCTTTCTAATCATTGACTCCTGAACGCTTCGCCACTGGCCCTCAGGCACCTCCTTTGCCTCATCTGGGTTCCGTTCCAAGTAGTTGACGAACTCCACCAGCAACGTCGGGACGAAGCAAGCGCAATTCACACCTTTGCTGGTGATCGTCTCGACAATGGCACCAGCATCTTTGTGAGCGCCTCGGACAGCCGGGAAATATCATGAAATGAAAAAATAAAATTAATAAATAGAAAGATCATGAAAGATCTGTCAAATTCTGTCAATCTGTCTCCAAAAGGGAAAGCACAGCTGAGGACGGCACCAGGATTGGCAATCTGCAAGGTACCGCCTGCGCAGAAAGCGGTGAAAAGGTCCTGGATGGAAACGTCGAAGACGTAGGGAGTTTTCAGCAAGAAGACCATATCCTCATGCAATGTGCAGTGCTCCACAACTGCCTGGGCATAGAGGGCGCTACCACGATGAGGAACGCAGCAACCTTTGGGCTTTCCTGTGGAGCCTGAAGTGAAGAGCACATAGGCTGTGGCTCTGTCCGACACATCTGGCAGCTCATTTGCTGAAGGGGTTGGATGACCCGCAGAAGTGCAAACCAGGCCATTGTTGTGCACAGCCAACACGGTGCGGGGGTTTTGATGTAGAATGGGCTGTGGCAGCTGATCTACAGGGACCAAGACATGCTTGATGTCCGCTGTCTCCATCATGGCTTGTGCACGGCTGGCTGGGAAGTCTGGCTCAATTGGTGTGTAGGCTTTCCCTGCTCGGAGAACCCCCAGAAGTGAAATGACCAATCCACAAGAACGATCTGCCACCAAAGCCAAGACTGGATCGTCCAGTAGAACCAAATGACTTGCACATCGTTCGACAGCTTTCCAAACCTCGTCATAAGTCATCGAAGTTTCATCATGCTGAAGACATACATGATCTGGGCGCCGCTGGGCGCTGGCTTCCAACAAATCGTGGAGAGTAGGCATCCCGAGGCTTGGCAAAACTAACAAAACAAGCGACACAAAAATGGCTTCCGGGATATGCCCATGAAATTCATTTGAAATGTTGCTATATGTTGCAACGTGTTGCAATGTCTTGCACTTGCAAAGTGTCACGCAGCAACGCAAGTATGTGATTAACACTGCAGGCAAATCCGAAACTCATGGTATTGTTGAAATATGTTGAAATTGTGGTCATGAATCATAAATGAATCATAAATGAATCACAAAGCATCACGTGCAGCATGGGTTTTCGGGTTCGCGAGTTTCACGGCTCGTTGCAGACACGGCCAGGCCGTTCAGGCCCTTCCGGCTGCTCCGGCTGCTCCGGCTCTGGCTCCGACCGCGGTTCACGTCGTTCAGGCTGAACGCTTCGTTGCCAGTAGCTGAACGCTTCTCCAGGTGCTTCAGGCACCGTCCAAGCTGCAGGGTTTTGCAAATCCCTGGCACGCAAGAGATAGCAAGATATATGAGTGATATATAGGAGCATTGTCAATAGGAGTGAGTAATGAAAAAAAATCAATAGAAACAAAATTACTTCGAATGATCCCCACCATGGCATATATAGCTACATACTCCACAGCTCTGGAAAGAAATATCTAAATACGCAACTTGGCCGAAGGACACCAAAGAGCAGCATCATTTTTTCCACCATAATGTTCTTGCATACCAAATGTTCTTGCATACCCTCAGTCATCATGCGGTTGGCATAAGCAGTGATATAAATACTTTACATATATTTTGTCTGACACATCTACAGATACATCTTTCTGACATTTTTTCCGACATTCTATCTGGCACATCTTCTCTCGACCTCCCCATCTATCTCGCATATCTAGCATATCTTCTGACATTCTTTTTGGCATATCTTCTGACACTCTGTCTGGCATATCTTCTGACATTCTTTCTGACATTCTTTCTGGCATTCTATCTGGCATATCTTCTGACATTCTTTCTGGCACTCTATCTGGCAGATATCCTGATATTCTTTCTGGCATATCTTGTGGCATTCAGAACATTCTTTCTGGCATATCTTATGACATTTTTTCTGGCATTCTATTTTGCATATCTTCTGACATTCTATCTGGCATATCTTCTGACATTTTTTCTGGCATTCTATCTGGCATATCTTCTGACATTCTATCTGACATATCTTCTGACATTCTTTCTGGCATATCTTCTGACA
>Ga0126342_10013832_pt1 | contig 14270 bp, 15 predicted proteins | sample Cyp1metagenome_FD_92528 | JGI IMG/M metagenome (GOLD analysis project Ga0126342, IMG submission 92528) | Coral microbial communities from Lord Howe Island, Old Settlement Bay, Australia - Cyphastrea 1 metagenome | ecosystem: Host-associated > Invertebrates > Cnidaria > Coral ...
AAAGATGTGGTGATTCTGCAGCCTGCCTATTCAGTGGGTGAGTGGCATTACGGCCTTGGTCTCGCTACAATCTTCTTCTGTGCGTACTGCAATGCACTGCAGGTCTTTCAGGAACGATGACATCCTGAAATGTCCTGAACAGTTCTGTGGTGTGTATGTCTCGCGAACCTGCATCCGAGCAAGATACGCTGCCTAAGACAGCACCTGTATGCGGAATTTGCGAATACAATTTGTGCAGACAATTTTTGTGGCATGTCGCTCAGCTTTGCGAATACTGCTTAGGAACCTCGCAGGCTGAGACCAATCAATAGGACGGCTGCATCTTCCCTATGAAACTAGGGGCATGCCGGTAATGGCGATAGTATTTTTGGAAGCTTTTCCCTGGCCTACGTTGCTTCCGGTTTGCCGTCTCAATCCACCCCCCCTCGAGGGGGGGATCTGACTTTCTCAACATCACGGCTTCAGGGTCACGGCTGACAGATATGATGACGACTACTATATCCATGAAGGCCCACTGACGAGCTGATCTGAGAGGACACTGAGAGAGGCTTAATTGTAGCCCTGCTTTCGTGTACAGCTAGGCTCATACTAGAGTAAACTCACAAGCTCAGGCCTTCATGTCTGCCTGAAAAGCCGTGATCAGTAATTCATTGGCACGTTTTTGATAGTGATGCAGTGGACAAGCCACTGTGTCCGATGGCAAGTCGATATTGTGGGTGTTTTTGTTTGGGCTCTGGCCCCGTTTTGTTTGTTGTTTTTGGTTTCGCCGTTTGCTTCGCTGTTTCCGCTGGCGAAACGCAAGTCTGGCTGGGGGATTTGCGGGTCGTCGTGTTTGGTTGGTTGCTGGGTCTTTTTGGTGTGTTGTTTTTATCGATTTGCCATTTCTATGGACTTTATATGTCCTTGTACAGATGTCTTTCCTGCTTATTCTCATGTAAGGACCGAGCCTTTAGCGCGACATCGGCCACACTCGAGGGAAAAAAAAAAGACATTTTTATTACGTTGGTGGAGCTTTCAGAACCGAGTCTCTGAACTTTATCAGCCGCACTTCCGAAATGTTTTGCAAAAACAGGAGAAAAACCAGGTGCAAAGGCTGCAGGAATTTTTTTTTGAGCCGTTGCCTTTCAGCGGGTCTACAGGCTTCAAGCCCTCACCTTCGTGCCCCGCCCTGGAGGGTACGTTCGGAGGTGGTTGCACTAAATCTGGCGGAGAAATTTGCGGGTCGTCGCTGTTGCCGTGTTTTCTCTTTGTTTTGGCTTAACCATGATGTGCCTCGTTCATGAAGCCAAAGTGTTTTCATATTTTGTACAGTTTTAGCGCTTCTCTCACTGTCAGGACCGAGCCTTAGAGCGAGATCGGCCACAACAGAGGAAAAAAAAGGGAGTCAATGAACCAACCAACAGCACCGACATAGAGAGACGACGAACGTCCACAGGGCCAAAGCTTTTCGTGCCATGTGGCGACCACTTCCCTACCACGCAACGGATGCTACGGGAGCACAACCCACAGCAAGCCGTGCATAGGGCAAAAAGAGGCAGAACAACCACACCAACCTGACCAGAGACATGCAATTGGACAGACAAGCTGGAAGCTGATGTTTGGTCCCGGAACTGCTGGAGCCCTGGTGCTGCGACGGTTTACATCTTTATTCGGCAGCAATTTATTGCAGGACTGCGGAAAGATTCCTTGCGTGAGGTGAGAATATTGCCCGCGCGGCTAGCACTCTGTGATCTCGAGGCTCCTGGCTGGGGGAGCCTCGGTTTCCGCATTGTGCCTTTGTTGCTTCCTGGCTCATAGATTGCTGTATGGCATTTTCGTGTTTTTGTTTGTTCGCTCTTGTTTTCCTTTGCCACACCAATCCCAAAGGTGATACAATGTTATCATCTCCTGATACGTTTCAGATGACTATGAACTGACTAGCTGATCACCGGCCGTGTTTTTTTTTTTGGGTTGTGTCTTGTTTGGTTTTTGGTTTGTGTGTGTTGGTTCTGTTTTGCTTTTGCGTTGTGTTTCTTGTTTGTTTTCTTTTGGTTGGTTTCTTGTCCTCGACGGTGACAGCTCAATGGATTATGTATCGATCCTTCTCAGTTCTACTTTTGGTGCACATTGTCGATTTTATGATGTTGCTATTGCATTAATTCGCTGAATTTGAAATATGAAACTGGCTTTCCGGCTTGCTTAACGACCTGGCGAGAGTCTTTCCACATCAGGCACCCTGGCTTTTCAGGGGGGAACAGGCGTCATTGGTGGTGCAACAAAGTCTTCAAGGTCGAGGCCTTTGCGGGCCAGATCAGAAAGCAAATGGGGACAATCGTGCTACGGGGCAATTGGCCTCAGCAAGCTTCGGAAGCCCGTGATGTTAATGTTGAGGCGGATGATCGGCGGATGATCTCACCAGCCAAATGTTCGATAGGTTTGATTTGAGCAAAAAAAATCAGGTATCTTGGGATGACTTGACGTTCCCAATGATCAGTCTTCTGATGTTCTTCAAACCGTCTCCAAAAGAAAGAGAGCCACTATCAGAGTATATCTTTTATGTTGGAGGCAGCCGCTGCAAAGATGACAGAAGAAAGTTCCAAATTTAGCAACTCTGAATGGAGATGAAAGTCTCATTGACTAGGGGGGTTTTATTTCCCCTTCTCATCCATTGCCAAAATGGCTACAATCTTCTTTTACAAGTTCAGTTATGCCAATGCTGTTACGCATCTGCTTCAAAACGAAAATGGCACTTCTCTATCTTTGCAGCTGAAAACGGTGCTCGTGTGTGATTGTACTTGTCGCTCACGTTGTGATGGTTTTCAGTTTGCATTTACCTTTGTTTTCACGCACGGCGATTGGGTTTTGAAGAAGCAAAAACCAGTTGGGAAGTGAAGAGTAACGGGATTGTTTCTAAGAAACCTTTGGTGGGTGGGTAAGTTGTTACCCTCCCTGACGTATGCTCTGTGCCTTACCTTCCACTCTTTGCGTTTCGTATCGCGGTTTTACTCACCCACTCGTTGTAGTAGGGGTAAGTGACGTGACGTCGTTTAGAGCAATGCGTGGACGTTTCCTTAAACAAATTGGGTTTTGTGCGTGGCTCAACAGAAACAACCGTTCAGATGTCACTTCAGTTTCTCACAGCTGTGCTGGTGATGTCAGTTGTTTCATGTGATGTCATTTTCTGTGTCAGTTTTGCTCACTTTTGATTCCAGGGGTTTTATTTCCGTGCAGAATGGCTAAGTTTTCTAGGATCCGCCCTCTGCCACCCTTGTCTCGTTTCTGTTATGCCCTCTGCCACCCTTGTCTCGTTTCTGTTATGAAAGCGTTCTTCGCCATATCTTTTGGAGTTTTATCTTCCTTTTTCTTTTCGGGGTTTTTATTTCCCCTTCTCATCCCTTGCCAAATTGGCTACAGTCTTCTTTTACGAACTAAATTCCGTTCTTTCAATGCTGTTACGCATCTGTTTCTAAACGAAATGGCACTTCTCCATCTTTGCAGCTGAAAAGGTTGCTCGTGTGTGATTGCACTGCCGTTTGCGTTGTGATGGTTTTCAGTTTGCATTTACTTTGTTTTCACGCGCAGCCTATTAGGAGAAACAAATGCTGAGCAGGAGCAGTCTGATAGTGATGAGGAGTGAACGACTGAACCGATGTTTGATACGATTGGAAACAAGCATAGAGCGTCTTCATCTATGTCAAGGATAACACAGTCGGTCCAGTGGCGCACAGGGCTCTGGCAAAGGTGCTGGTGATCGTGTCTCTTTATCTCAGTATTTCATCACGTTCGGACCCTGGCAGTGCTTTCAACATGTATGGGGCTCTGACTTCATCCAAGGGTATTTCATCATGTTCGAGCTCTGGTGGCGATTCAAATGAGCAGGGGCTCCAACATCACCCACAAGTACAGTTCACGATCAGGCTTGCATGCTGCCGCCTCAATGAATTTGATTTCATGGTTGGGCTTTGGCATTGCAGCTGCAGCGTCTGGCTTACTTCCAAAGGCACGTCTTCACAGTCGGGCAGCACTGGTGAGCATACGGCTGCGACTGAGAGGGATAGCGTTTCACAGAAGAATCCGTGGAACAGTTTTCAGCAAGAGGACCATAGCGGACATTGGGGCACGGAGAAAATGCGCGCCAATAGTGGAACTTTCGTGCTGCTGGTGTCAAGCGCGTATACATGCCTTGGGCCAGTGATGCAGATCTTTTTGATCATTCGTTTTTTCTTCCTGAAAGAAGCGGGGGCCAGGAAACCATGCGTTGGCTATGATCAAGTGTAGTGTCCGAGCAATTGCACATCTGACATTTCAAGGCATTTGTATGTTCAAGCGAGGAAAAGCGCCCTGTCCCCTTCAGAGCCAGTAATCATTTGCCCATTGAATGGGGACATTCATTGGTTCCAAAAAAATAAGACGGATTTGGCCCCAAGCAAATAGCACATGCACGTAGTTTCATCAGCCTCGCAATTATTTTTGGAATTCTTCTTAGAAACAGTTTTTGTGCCGGGCAACAACTCGCAATCCAGTTGTCTTTCAAGAACCTTGCTATGAGTGACTCCATCGGAAACTTCCGTAGAAACCGAAGACGTGGAGAAACCACCTGCAACCAAGTTGAATCTCATGATTATCCCGCAGCGGGTGGTACGCAGAAACAAAACATGAAACGTTTGCGAACTTTGCGATCCATGGCATGCAGTTCAACAATTGAACAGCACATGCTTTGGACCCAAAACAAGGATTTGAACCATGGGGTCGTGCCGCGTGCATTGGTATGGCATCTATGCAGCCCAGTGGTTCTATGCGTGTTTGTTTCCGTGAAAAAAACGGTTGTCAGAGTGAAAATTCAGTCAGAAACATCCACCAAACCCATGATGCAACAAAACCCCGCATAGAAAACATATATATATAGATGCCAAGACTGGCCATTGTAAAACCGATTTTTTGTAGCACCATTTTTTTGACAACTATGCCGAACATTATCCTCAAAAGGAAACGCCGCCCACCCCCAGAACATCAAACTCTTGAAACCACATTAAACGGTCCGTGCACTGACCAAAAAACAACTTTACATTCCGTGTCTCATGTAGGTTTGTTAGCAATACGCTTGGCTGATTTGTATCGTGGTGGCCCAAATTTATCACCATGGTGACGTTCACGGAGTGGTCTAACAGTCAAACAGAAATGAGCAACAAACAAAGTTTGTGGGCATGCGCATTCTCATCCTTCTTCATGCACTGCAATTTCAATCAAGGGCGGGCGTGGTACTCGTTTTTTTCACGGGCTTGCAAACGGGTTGGAAAAAGAGACACCCTGCTTCAACATGCCTTCATTGAAGTTGACGAATAAGATCCATTACGTTTGCTTTTTGTTTGGTGTATCATTCTGTTCTGTTATTTTTTGTTGCCACGCAGAACAAATCACGACATGGGAGACCACGGCAATTTCATTTTCACAGCTGATATTTCATCATAAAAAAATGTTTGGCAATACTTGTCCAATCACATTTATTGTTGTTTTACTGTACTTAAATTTATTTTTGTGCTGGTGACAAAATGCCGTTTCTTGTTTTCCATGTGTTCGTGTTCTTGCCAACCAGCAATCGGCATGTACGAAATAATGAAATCAAATTCAATTTCATGTGTTGTCTCTGACGCATGTTGAAAACCATAGTGTTTTTATTGCTGCTGTTTCCAGGCTTGCACAGATTCCAATTTAAGACATGCGCATGATGCCCAATTACTTCAGTGCAAACGATTGCAATTACTTCAGTGCAAACGATTGCGGTCATCATTTCCCACAATCTAAGCAACTACAAACACACTATGAATGTTTCGTATTGCGGTTTCATGTTTTTTGTATTGTGCAAATGTGTTGATTGCAAAAACTGCACTGCAATGCCGAAAAACATTCTGCCATGGAAAATATTTTGCACAAAGGCATCCTGCACCACTGATTTTTGCATGACCGCGCTTTGTGCACATATGACATGTTTTGGACATGTGTTTGGGACAGCAAAGCGTGACGATATGTGTTTGCGACAGCAAAACGTGACGACATTCATGACAATTGAGACATGTCCAAAATGATTGTAGATCAAAAATGTCAAATGTGAAATGGCGTGAAACAAATTGTCATGAATGTGAGGCATCGTCGCGAAAATTTTCTGTGAGCAGGGAATCCTTGTCACAAACTTGGACCGTAAGATCAATATTTTTGTTCAACGACGATCATTCAACTTAGTTTGATTCTTCAAACGATGGGGATCACGTGATTTTGACATTGCGTAAATTTTGATGCCAAAAATTCCCGGTTTGGCACGACAATGTTCACGTTTACTGTAGGTTGGCAGATGTGCGTGACAGGCCGAAGTCGCGTTCAATGATATCGATTGATGTTGTTGCAGTGCCATTTGTAAAAAGGTTGATGTGTGTTCAAATCACTGTTAATCAATTATCCGAAACATCTTCATTTTTGTGCGTAGCAAAACCGATGTCCTTTCATGGTATGCTATACAGTACAGCAAAACATTTCTCGCCTTTGGAACTCGGGCAGGTCAAAACGTCGCCATGCCGTTGTGGATTCTGTTCCCCTCTAAGATCTTTTTGCAATTCATCAAAATTTTCCATGTTTTTGTGCCCGTCTCAACTGAACTGTTAGATGTTTCACGAACAGTAATATCGGTGCTGCGTGATTGTGGTCACTGAAACACAAAAAAATGGTGGAATTTGACAGGTGCAGCTGCTTCTTCGTGATGGTCCCTTGCGAGAAAGCCAGGTGCCGAACTGATTCAAGTGGTGGGAAAAATCCGAATGTCCCTGCCCCCCCAAAAAAAATTGAAACACAGCAACTTTTTGTGCGTAATCTCAGTGAACACTTGGTATCAACAGGGTGATCCAGACTCCAAAACCTCTGTTTTGTGATATTTTCAGTTGCCAGTTTTGCAAGGTCCGTTGGATTCAGAAACATTGCCACTGTTCGGAACTTGCTTGCTGTGCTGAATGTACCCATATCACAATAGACCAGCCTCTTGTTGTGAGGGTCCCAACTACTAAAGTCTGGCTCGCAGGAAGCTGCCATTTGCGCTGCGGCTCTTTCCAGGCCAGGAAAGTCCCAACTTTGCTTCAGATCAGGATGCTGCTCTTATGTTAGGGGTACAATCCGTGCCGTATCACTTCCAGGCAAAAACTTTGGGTTTGAAACCCAGAGTGACTGACAGATTTTTTTTTTTACATTTTGAATGCTGGAAAATTGGAGTCCCACATCTTGCGGTTGATACATATAAAAATCAACATGTGCTGTTTTGCTTCCAGCTTTGAAGGAACAGGGTTTGCTCCTGATCGCGAAGAATGGTTTTTTGCAGGAGACCAAAGGAGCGGGAAACTCAAAACTGCGACTTGGTGTGCAGGGAAATAGATGCACTTGCCACAATCATGGGAATGTATCTTTTTTATTGGACCGCTGGAATGCAGGACTAAATGCGGCAATCAACACTTGCCGCGCTGGATCACAATGGGAGCAAGAGGCTTGGTTAGCACAGGTCCTAAGAAAACAGTAACTAAGCCAATTCATGTCCACAAATGTAAAGTCAAAAGTCTAAAGGAGTCTTGAGCACGTTTCCACCACGGATGATTTGAAGACATTCATCTTCCAAACAGAATTCTGCGCCAAGGATGGCTCTGCAATTGGGAATGGAAGCAGTCTCCGCCTGGGACGTGTGGGGCTTGGAAAAGTTCAGGGAAATTTCTGGTGGATCCACACAGAAATTCTGAGGCATTGCACACACTGGTAAGACTGGGATTATTTGTATAAGGCCTACTTAGGCCTACAAGTGGTTGGAGTCAAGGCAGAGTTTATCGCAGAAAAAGTGAACGTTTCAGGTACATGAACATGAGTTTTTGGTGTAAAACTTCAAGGCCCACAGACACTTCTACACACTACACTACTTCGAAATAACACTGTACACTATTGTTATTATTACCCAAATCATGGGTGCGTCACAAAAAGAAACCAAACACATCCAGCCGGGCTGGAAATTGAATGTGCAAATTCGGGAAGTTTGAGCAACTGGGATCATATCAATCATGTATTTGCAGTGTTTTTTCATTATTTTGTCCTCGAGTGTTTTTCAATATTTATTGTAATGCAGTGTACAAAATGATTCATTTGGGGAGCCCATGTGCCCGAAACAACAGCACCAGCGCTTTTGGCCGGTGATTTTCAGATATTGGAGAAGTAGGCACCTATTGTTTTTTTCAAGGGTAAATCCTACAACATTTGATGCCCATCGCCATTGCCATGAGCGAATATATTTCCATATCAGCCCATTCAAACTGTCTTGGTCTTTTTTGCACGTTGGCAACTAAGAGGGTATTTGTTTTTTAAACCTTCCCCAGCACGCATCGGTGGTACCAGTGTGAATTAAGAACGATCTTCCAGCATGCTGTTTGTTTTTCCGACAAATTCATTTTCGCAATGAGAACATGCCATGTGTGTCGACTTGTGAGCTGCTGCCAGTCCGGGAAACACTTTGCTCCGTCTAAGCAAACATCTAAGCAAACAAGTGCTTGCCTTTGTCCCACACACAATCGTGAAATTCAATCGAAAGCTTTCACTCTCAAAATCTTTTGCTTGGATTGCACCCCGCTCCACCCCACCCATACCACAGTGATCTCACAGAACACGCAAAAATTCGCAAAACTCACGTTCGGTTTTCAATCCGTAAACAAAAACATGGTGCCGGCCCCTATAAGGTGACGTGCGTTTATGGTAGTGTTTGATTGGAGACTTTGGCAATGATCAAAAACTGAAGGTTTTGAAGAATTTCACCTTGAATCGATGTTGGAAAAGGTCTCAAAACCATTGGAAGGGTTCCCTGCAGATCCCATTTTTGATAACCCTTCCAAGACTTCGCACTCTTTTTTCAAGCGAGGGGGCCGCTTCAAACTTTGCTTTTGCCATACTTGTGGCACAGGATCGACTGTTGACTGATTTGGGGATGGACTTCTTAAGGTGTTCCCAGATTCTGTCACACTGCTGAATTCCAGCTTTCTTCACATGGTGTATATATATATATATATCTTAACATAGCTGGAAGTTCTTTAAGAAGAACAAGAGAAACCATCCTAGCCTAGCATGAAGTCTAGAGAAGTTCTTGTGACATAGCATCAACTACTTCTTAACATAGCTGGAAGTTCTTTAAGAAGAAGAAGAAGATAAACCATCCTAGCGTAGCATGAAGTCTATAGAAGTTCTTGTGACACAGCATCAACTAATTGACATCTTAACATAGCTGGAAGTTCTTTAAGAAGAACAAGAGAAACCATCCTAGCCTAGCATGAAGTCTAGAGAAGTTCTTGTGACATAGCATCAACGCATCAACTACTTCTTAACATAGCTGGAAGTTCTTTAAGAAGAAGAAGATAAACCATCCTAGCGTAGCATGAAGTCTATAGAAGTTCTTGTGACACAGCATCAACTAATTGACATCTTAGCGTAGCTGGAAGTTCTTTAAGAAGAACAAGAGAAACCATCCAAACATAGCATGAAGTCTAGAGAAGTTCTTGTGACATAGCATCAACTAATTAAATATAATAAGTACGCAAGAGCCAGGACGTGATTGCCCCAACCCACCCCCCAAACCGACCCCACCACGACATAATGGACAAGTACATAAGCAATGTAGAGAAAAGGCCACTGGCCGGCACCAAAAACATGAGGACAATGAGTTGATGACTTGGACGGGTTTAATTCACATCATGTGACGCAATCACTTCAGGATATCACCTACTCAATGATCTTGTCTGCTTCCAGCAAAGGCTCCGCGAAGCAAAACTTTTGATTATGGTTACTTTGTCTCAGGCCCAGGATTTGATTTTAGGTCATTTGCCCAGCTCAGCATCCCTGAAGGCAGTGCATGGGAGCTGGCACTTTACTTTCTGAAAAAAGCAAAATCTTCTGGGTTGCATTCTTAACATATTCTTACCCTCTGGTTATTTAACATAGCCATGGAAAATGGCCCATTTCTAGATGGTTTACCTATTAAAAATGGTGATTTTCCATGGCTATGTTAGTCATAACCAGATGGTAACTTGTGCGAACTTGTGCGAACTTGGTCCTCAGGACTGAAGGTCGCCATGATGCACTGAGGCTTGATGCTGAACATGTGGTGAGCGCTGCAGTTGCTGCATGTGGCCGAGCCTTCCAATGGCAACAGGTACTTCCGATGTGCAACAGTTGTCTTCAAAATGATGGGATGTGGATGCAACTTATGTCTGCTTATGTTGGTTTACTTGTGTTACACTGTATGTTGTACCAACGTGCACCATACTGTACCATACTTTACCATAATGCGCCGTACCATAGCACTGAAATCTTCAAATTCATTTTTCAGAAATCGTTGAGGGTACAATGAGATCGTTCTGAGTGCAATACTCCAGGCACTGGTGATTGCAAATGGGTCAGGTGAACTTGCCCAAGATGTAAAGCTGGCGGTGTCTTTAGAGCATAGACTGCCGTCGCCTAGCCTGACCTCAGAAATCGCTAAGTACAACGGCCACAGAACATGGGACTAGGCATAAGTACACGATTTCATTTTTTATCGGCTCGCTTTGAACCACACGCAAGTGATATGTTTTTCTTTTTTTACAATCTTTTGTATTCCAACAGTCCAAGAACATTTCAACTTGTCCAAGACAGCAGCTGGGGCGCTGGGTTTCGCCAGGTTGCTGTTCTCTCTGCCAGCATCGATGCCTGTCGCAGGGCTGGAAATTGGGAGGCGGTGAAGGGTCTGGACACTGGCATGGGCTTTGGATACCGACCAAGCAGGTTTGTTGTACTGTATATACAATGGAGGGCTGTTTATTTTTGGTATTTTTGTTTCGGCAGGTTTTGGAATTATTTTTGGGTTCCTGGTTCTATGCTTTCCTGCTTCTCTGCTTGTCTGCTTGTCTGTTTCTCTGCTTTACCTGCTTCTTTTCTTTTCTGCTTCTCTGCTTTCCCTGCTCCTCTGCTTTTCTGCTTTTGTGCTTTACCCTGATGTGCTTCTTTTCTTTTCTGCTTCTCTGCTCTCCCTGCTTCTCTGCTTTTCTGCTTTTGTGCTTCTGTGCCTTTCTACTTCTACTATTCTACTTTTTCTTTTCTTCAGTCATGTGTTTTTGCGGCTCTACTTCCTGCTCCTCTGCTGCTCTGCTTCCTGTCTTTACTGCCTCTTTGTTTTTTCTTTTCTTTTGCTTTATTCTCTCCAGTTTGTAAACACCCTAGGTGAAACCCAAAGAAACCCTAAAGAAATCCTAAAGAAACTTTGAATGAAACCCTAAATGACATCCTAAAGAAACCCTAAACGACACTCTAAAAAACCCTAAATGAAACCCAAAAGAAACCCAAAAGAAACCCTAAACGAAACTCTAAAGAAACCATAAACCTACAGAAACCCTAAATGAAACCTGAAATGAAACCCTAAAGAAACCCTAAATGAAGCCCCAAATGAAACCCTAAAGAAGCCCTAAAGAAAACCACATGAACGTTTGAAAATCCTGATAAGAAATCCTGATAAGAAACCCTACATGAAACCCTAAAGAAACCCTAAACGAAACTCTAAAGAAACCCTAAAGCTAAAGAAACCCTAAACGTAAAGAAACCCTACATTAAACCCTAAATGAGACCCTAAAGAAACCCTAAATGAGACTCTACATGAAACCCTAGAGAAACCCTAAATGAAACCCGAAAGAAACCCTAAATGAAACCCTAAAGAAGCCCTGAAGAAACCCACATGAACGTTTGGAAATCCTGATAAGAAATCCTGATAAGAAACCCTAGATGAATCCCTAAACGAAACTCTGAAGAAACCCTAGGCCTAAAGAAACCCTAAATTACCCCTGAAATGAAACTCTAAATGAAACCCTAAATGAAGCCCTAAAGAAACCTTAAATGAAACCCTAAATGAAACCCTACAGTAAATGAAACCCTAAAGAAACCCTAAATGAAACCCTAAATGAATTCCTAAAGAAACTCTCAAGAAACCCACATGAACGTTTGAAGTACCAAAATGTAGCAAATACCAGGCAAATGAGAGGTTGAAGTGCCAAAACGTGGAAAATAGCATGCAAAATGGAAGGCAAACATGGCCAAATGTAGCAAATACCATGCAAAATGCAAAGTGACCTTGCGAAAATGTAGCAAATACCATGCAAAATGACAGATTCTAGTTCCAAACTGTTGCAAATACAAGGCAGATAGTACCAGGAAAGAAAACCAACAAAAATTCCAAAACCTGAGCCAACAAAAAAATCCAAAAACTATTTATTCTGCACCCTTTCTGGTCATCCAGCACAGCTTTAGTTGCCAGTGAACATGAAAGAGTTTACAATTCCTGAACACATTTTCGAGCGTCCATCACACCACGTATGAAAACACAAAATACATCCAGATACTTGTATAAACACATTGTGCAGCATATGCAACTTAGTGGGATGTTTGTCAATACTCCTCGTCTGGAAGGCGGCTTTGTCGGTTTTTGGCAGACTTCGAATGTTGGGCTATACTTCGGAACCTGGCGCTGGGGCTGCCGCAGATCTCAGAGTGCACTTTTTCAGTCACCAAAAAGGATTGGGAATGCATACCCTCTGGTAAACTAACATAACTATGGAAAATCACAATTTTTGATGGGAAAATCCACTATAAATGGCAATGTTCAATAGCTATGTTAGTTTACCAGAGGGTACCGGCTTTGATACGTTCGGATTGGTACGTTTCGGGAGGTGGGATTGGGATGGCACCGTTGGAGCGACGATGCTCAGGTCGTATTAGCTTTGGCAAATGCTACTCGCTGGATTGAGGTCGGAGCCCTTTTGAAGGCATAGAAAGCATGCAGTGTGACATGCAGAAAATGAAGTTTGGGAACAGATTCTCCCGGTTTAGCAAAGGCTCAAACTATATGAATATGATGTCAATATGTTGTCCCCGCTTGAACCTCTGCCCTTGAAACCACTGCCCTACGGTCTTTTGCAATTTTGTTGGACGATGTCCAAACAAATCTGGGAACTCTCCTGTAGGGGTACCCGGAAGGATGGGTCTATATAAACTCTTGAAACAGCGGCCAAGTCTTGACCGTCAACTGTTCAGTTTGAAGATTAGCATGACCCCTGCACAACATGTTGACACGCAGAAATCGAGACTGCTACATTTCTGAGTTTGAGATTTGCTTGACGTTTGTTTGCTGAGCGCATTGCTTGTGAGTCGCAAATCGAGAAGTGTAACCTGTTAATTCAGTGAATTCAGTTGTCAGATTCTCATTCACCTTTTGAGCTGGGCTGAAACAATGTTTGACCTCATAGTCTGGCCCAGTCCACATCAAAACAAATTGTTATGTTTCAAGACAGTTTGTGAATCGAATGAAGCGAATGGTTGTTGAGTGTCATGGTTGCTGTTGGGTCGTTGCTGAGGCATTGCAGCTATTTCAGGCTGAATTCCAGCAGGCAAATGTAAGGACTCTCAGGGTTGGTGGTGAGACGATTCTTCCAAATTTTCTTGTCTTTCAGCGATGCTATTTGATAATTGCTGAATTACCCTGCCGAAAAACCGTGTTGCACCAATCTTGAGGCCAAAGCTTTTGTCGTCACGAAACAACAATTAAACCCAATCGTTCTTTTGGTAGCTGGATGTGGCTGCTAGAATCTATACATCTGATACAAGATTCTCCTGAGGCAGAAAACCCTGGAATTCGTAGCTATGAAGCTGCATTGCAGGCTTGTGCTCAAGGCTGGTGTAGGGCAAAGAGGCAGACCCATTCATTCAAGAAAACCATGCCGAACCTTCTCAGCAAGTTTGATCATTCCGGGCCAAGGCTGTTTCCTGAGAGCACTAGCACAGTTCAATCCAAAGGGTAAAACATATGTTCAATGGGAATTTCAGGATCCTAAAATGGATGTACTGTACCATATTTTTGGCCATATTCTGGGGGTATATCCCCTTACATAGGTTGTTAGTCTCTAAATATATATTATATTTTATTTTATATTTAATATTATATAATTATATAAAAAAATATTTAATGTATAATCTATATGAAATAATATATATGTCTATATAATATACAATATAAATATATATATATATATAATATAATATATAAATATATAGTATATACTATTATTTTTTTAAATATTATATATATATATAATAATGATAATAATAATAATAATATAGTTTGTTTTTTGGCATTTTTTTTGTTGGTCCTGGCTCCTGGTGGCTTCTGGTGGCTCCTGGTGGCTCCTGGTGGCTCCTGGTGGCTCCTGGTG
>Ga0126342_10013833_pt1 | contig 14270 bp, 15 predicted proteins | sample Cyp1metagenome_FD_92528 | JGI IMG/M metagenome (GOLD analysis project Ga0126342, IMG submission 92528) | Coral microbial communities from Lord Howe Island, Old Settlement Bay, Australia - Cyphastrea 1 metagenome | ecosystem: Host-associated > Invertebrates > Cnidaria > Coral ...
GCATCTGTATCTTCTGTCCTCTTACTCTTTCTCTTCTGATCTTTCTCTTCTTTATGCCTCTTCCCTGCTCTGCTTTTCATCTCTCCATATTGTCGGAAGTTTGACTTCTAAACTTCCTTCGATCATTTTTGTTTTCCTTTTTTGTTCTTTTTCCACCCACCTCATGGCCGTGTTTTGACTCAAGAGTCCTTGAGCTCTTGTTTCGACCACCATTCGGCCGTTCTGGTGACCCAGGATTTCCTGGGCTCTTGTTTCGACCTTTTTTTGACCACATTCTTTTGTCACAACTTTCTTTGTCTTTCTTTTTTGTTCATTTTTTGATGTTTCTTCTTTTTTGTTTTTGTTTTTCACATGCAACAGTGCCTCCCCAGGCACTAATGTAAGAGACGATTCGCACCAAGGTACCAGAGGCACTTTGGCCCACCTCCACCAATCTGACAAGCAGGGGGTCCGTCTGCAGAGGCAGGCAGCTTCCCCCACAGACACGGCGACGGCAGAAGAAAACCAGAGAATCGAGACGAGACATGTTGGAGCCTCAAAACGAGCATTTCGTGCGAGACTTCCTCGAATCTTCACACTTTGTAGCTTCAAAACCGAGGTTTTCCTACGAGTTTTTTTCATGAACCTCAAAATTTGCTACCTCAAAATCGATGTTTCGTGCGATGCTCCCGTCAATTGTCAATAATTATACATCTCACAAATCCACGCCTGCCACGGAATTTGCACCATGTCACCACTTCGTGCAGCCCTGACAATGCGATTCGCAAAAACCACGCAACACGACACGTCTGAAGTGCTGCGCCTGCCACGCAAAATGACGATGGAGGTCGCCAAAGTGCTGCGCCTGCCACGAAAAATGCAATTCATCTTCTGAAAACGACGCAAAAGTATTGCGCCTGCCACCAAAACGACTTTCGACACATTATGAAACATGTTGGAATGTCACAAAGTACCACACCTGCCACGTGAAACTAGGCTACGCGACGTTTGAAACCTCCAAGAGCGACCACTTTTGCAGAACTCGCCATAGGCACGGCCATAGCGACCTCATTGTCAACGGTTGCCAACGGTTGCTGACAGTTGCCGACGGTTGCCGACGGTTGCCGACGGCTGCCGACGGTTGCCGACGCTTGCGATCGCAGAAGCGGCGTCGAGCGAACACGTCTCCACCCCCAGACCCCCAAAGTAAGACGAGAACCGTTCGCTACGCATTCGGGAACAAAAGCAAGAGGCATTCTCTCCCTTGCATCTACCTCGTTCCCCTCACACATAACTTTGTCTGCCCCTGCCTCTCATAGTCTTCGTCGATGCGCAGAAGAACAAGTACAAGGATGCTTCCTGCAAAGCCACGCAGCTATCACCAGAGTCATGTTTGTATTCGGAAACGGGAAGGTGATATTCGGAAACTGGGAGTGGTATTCGGAAACGTGCATTTGGAAACTGGGATTTGTATTCGGAAACTGGAAAGTTGTAGTCGGAAACTAGAAAGTTGTATTCGGAAACTGGGATTTGTATTCTGCAACTGGCTTTCTAGGAGGAAAGGAGATGGAAACTAATGACCTAAATAAACCCGAAACCAACCCTAAAGAAACCCCAAACCAATCCTAAACAAGCCCTGAACCAACCCTAACCTAAACAAGCCCTAAAGAAACCCTAAACCAACCCTAAATAAACTCAACCCTAAAGAAAACCTAAACCATCCCTAAATGAAACTTAAAGAAACCGTAAACCAATCAGTAGTTTCTGAATACGACGGAGTAGTTTCTGAATACAACGAATAGTTTCTGAATACGACAAAATAGTTTCTGAATACGACGAAGTAGTTCCTGAATACGACAAGTAGTTTCTGAATACGACAAGTAGCTTCTGAATATGCTGACAGAGTAGTTTCTGAATACGACGGATTAGTTTCTGAATCCGACCTCCAATTTCTGATGAATCTGTAGTTTCTGAACCCAAGGAAAGTTTCTGAATTCGACTTTATTCTATCACCAGCGGCTTGACCCTCATGGAGCCGGAAAAAGCACTGCATCATCATAGAACATAGCCTATATTTCAAAAATGTTCAAAAGATCTGTGGAACTTTCAGCAAGTTGTTCTCCCCCATCTCTTAAAATACAGCACTGTGAGCCGGGATCAATATCCTGCCACTTGGGTCTACAGTCAGCACGAAGTTGGTTTAGGGAGTCTTGCACGAGGAAACTAACAAACGTGAAAGGAGGGTCTGCAGGTAACCGTTATATATAATCACGGCACTATATGTTGCGTTACAAATCGTTCTGTGATGTTCTGTGTATAGTGCGTATAGTTAATTATAGTTACATAATCCTGGACGGTTGCAATTAGAATCCGGGTTTACATAGTCTCCTAGGAGGAGACTGCGCATGGGTAGACTTTGTTCATTCCAGCACCACCTTTGCACGAAATGGCCTTCAGGCTGTCAACCCTCCGCCAACTGAGAAGTTAACCGTGGCAGTGTTCAGAGTATATGAAGCATGGGCACAGTCGCAATGGGATGGAAGTTTATGTTCCACATCATTCGGTCTTCTGGGTCGTCGAACACTAATGATTCTGCCATTTGAGAAGTTTGTCTCATGCCGCAAAGTAACACAGCTTTCAGGATCAACCCGCTATGTAACCCTCTTTGCCCTCTGCACTTATAAAACTCAAACGACTTAACGCTCCTAAGAGCTTTGTCAGAGAAAGCAGCACCTCTGGTGTCACCTGGGAGCAGGGGAGCAGTATGACCAAATATAACAGATTACTATGTAATATTATATTATGTATGTAATATAATATATATATATATTACTATATTATTTAATATATTATGTAACAATGCAATATCATTGTAATATTATGTGTGATGGTTCTGACATGTTCTGATTGAACTGATCTGAACTGATCTGAACTGCAGGCTCTGACATAGTGTCTATATTGATCTATATTGTGTGCATTCTCATTGTTCAAGAGAGGGAACAGAAAAAAATGCAAAGCACAAAGGACTTCGAGTAGAAGGCTAAGAAATCTGCATGCCTCTTCCCATCTCTTCCCTATCAGGAAGATATATAGCTAGATATAGCAAGATCCAGCTTCTACGCATCAAAAATACATCGGGTCCAGACGAACCCTCAGTGCTGACAAGACACACAAGTGAGTTCCCAGAAGAGCTTCGATCCGAGCACAACTGCGGGAAACGTGGCTGCGCAACATAAAGAGTCAAATGGGTCAATGCTTGTGACGCTTTTTGTTTTCCTTGTGATATGAACTCGGTTTTCATTGGGCTCCATGGATTCCACTTTTTCTGTCACACGAATTGACCTCTAGTGACTCTAGTGGCTCGTCCAGATTTGAGCTGAATTCGGACCGTCGAAAGACATAGCTTGAGGCTTTAGAAGAAGCACTGGGGAAATTCAAGTTATTAAAAGCACTTTATTAAGACTTGAAACACTTCATCCAGGGTGGAGGCTTTGGACCTAGTGCGAATCTTGGATGGCATACCCTGCCACAATCTCAGCTGGATATGGAGTTGATTTGAAGATATTTGAAGGTACAATTCTATGCCCAATAGCACGCTCTAGAACAGGCTGCTTCAGTGGACTGGACATACTGGTATTGGAGCATGCACCGCACTAGGCTTGTCATCGCACCATTCTCTGTGCATCCTGGGAACTTCTGCAAATCAGGGTGTAGAGTCCATGGATGACGGCCTTACCATCGGATCGAGTTGACATGAAGAGGGGAGAAATGTCAACCAGTGCTCCCTGACAAAGTATGAGAGAAGGTTGATGTTCCAGACCAAACCAGTCGAAACACAAGGTGGCAAAAAAGTCTCACACTGCAGTTGACTGAAGGAGACTTGAGAAAACCACTGTAGCCATTGCAAACAAATAAGGATCCTGCTGCGAGAAAACCAGCAATGGCTACATCCTCCAGCAACTGCGAAGCACCCCCCCTCTTGTTCCCGAGAGACCAGAAAGAATGATGCAATATGATGCAATGATATACTATGATACAGTATGATATACTATGATATACTCTACTGTAGGTGATTCATTGGTGATTCTAGGTGTAGTCTCCATTTGTGCCGGGGTCAGATAATCTGTACTTCAGTTCGATATTGTTCGATTAAGGACTAGCCAGGTTATCCAGGTTCCCACCCTGCACTCTGCATGTCCTGCATGGAGATTGAATTGAAGACAAAAGCAAGGACTGCGAAAACATTCAAGAGGGTCACCAACCTGGACAGCATGCTTTCTGAGCAGGGCGCTCATGCTCTATCCATACAATGCTCACAGCTGTTCGCTTCATCTCAAAATTCCAAACAGTTTACATCGGTTTACCAACCTTCACAGCATCTCTTCTTGACCTGTTCCTTCACTTCGCTTTCCCAGCTGCTTTGACTTTCAGAGTCCTCTCAAGACCCTGCTCTCCCGAGGTTGCGACACCAGCATAAGGAAAGTTGGAACGTTGTCGAACCGCACATCCTCTTCAAGCAGGCCGTCAAACATTGACATTGGCAACTACGACAGTGGCTTTTGGAAGGGATCCCTTTTGGGGAATCGCCCAACCAGGCTTGTATATGCTTGTATAGCGCGTGAATAGGTTGTATTTGTGGATCGACTTGACACACAGATCCTCGCTAGTCTCGAAGTTGTTCACCGTACACATCGCACTGTGTCTAGTTGTGAAGCTCTGGCTAAATTGCACCAAAATTATTTAAAACGTTACAAATATGGATACTTCAGAAAAGAAGAATGATCCTCATCTTTCCGTCTTAATTTGTCTTATATAACTCTTAATCAAGGATTGGAGCAACACAAGCTGCTGGTCCTCCCGGTTGGAGTCCAGGAAGATATCGCCCTCATCATCCTCCTCAAGCGTGGTTCAAACATGTTCAAACCGAAAAAGGCAACACCAACATCTGGGGTGAATCTTCTTGATCACCAGCAATTGCTGATCAATGGCAACTGTCTGGTCTCTCAGAGTACCCACAAACTAGTACTGTGATAAGAAACATCTTGAGGCTGGGGGGAGGCACGAAAGCTAGCAGGAGGGTACTAATGTTGTACCGGAGACCCCAAACCATGGACCAGGGGGTGTCGAACCCGGCCAGGGGGGGAGGGGGGAAGAGGGGATATGACATTGAAAGTTTCAAGGACTCGAGGAATTCAACGGTGGTGCCCCTATTCCTTGCACAAGCTAACCTGCGTGATTCTGGACAAAATGCTCCGGATATGTAAGTGACGACTTTTACACCCAAAGTCATGTCATGGGTTTTGCATACGGCTATTGTCTTGTCAAGTTGCAGAGGAGTTCTGCCAAAAAGCCTATAAGTCTAGCAAGTCAGTTGTCTTTGCAACAACTGCAACACCTTCCGCCCTTCCCTCAAATCCTCCCAGTGAGGGCAAACACAGCTCATGGATCCAGAAGCGCCATGATGACAGCAAACAAAGTGAAGAATCTCTGGACACGCCAGATTTCAATGCTGGATGCCCAACACATTCGCTGTGGTCATGATTTCATTAAAGGGTGGTACGTGCAATTTACATCAATTTACTCGCTTTTCAACATGTCTTGTCAGTCTGACTCAACCTGATTCTCTGAATGTACGGCCTGGGATACATGTCCCTCTACAGCTTGAGTCGAGGAATTGTCCATGGCCGCTCTTCATGAATTCTGGCACGTTTCAGGAGGACTTTCTCATGCAAATCGCAATAGTGGTGTGCATTCCATGTGCACAGTATCGTACAAGTGACTTTGGCGCATACGTTTTATAAAGTGTTATATGTCATATCAGTGTAGAATCAGCAGAATAGTCGGCACTCAAGTTCAAGATAGTTCAAGTATCTCTGGAAAGGCGGTGACAAAATCGAGTAGTAAATCGAGTAGTATGTACTTGAATATCTTGAATGATCTTGTACTTGTGGATCCATGCGGGAAATCAGCTGTTGACTCAGGTACAGGCTGCGCGGCACTCGAGGGAGCCTGCAACTTTCGATGGGCTCGGTCGCTCAGTCTAACAAAAGAAAACATATTAAACCTGCATGCTGCATGCAAGCTAAGACAAAAAAATGTGTGGGTTTCTATCTTAGGGCTAGCTTTGCGTTCAATGTTGTTCGGTGTCTACTTCGCGACTAGGTCGAAGTTGTTCACCTCCTGGAAATGTTTTACACAGTCTGAATGCTTTCAACCACTCCAAAGACATGGGGAATGCAGCGGTCCAAGTCAAACGGACAGCAATAAAAATGCAATCCTTCCAACTGAGGCAACAAATCGCAAGCGATGAGTTCTCTGTTCTCTCTGTTCACTTGTTGCTAGAATGCTTCACTGGCATTTGCAGCACCTGTTGATTCTGCTTTCCCAGCCTGCATTCGCAGCCGGTTCCTCCTTCGAGGGGCGTATGGCTCCGGCACCTTCTCCAGATTTGGATTTTGGAAGGCAAAACAAGTCCAGCAGAGTTGAAATTTGCAGAGAGAAACCGCTTGGAACTCTTTTGTCAAATCGCTGAAATCATTGAAATCTCGTCGTTTTCTGTGTGACTGCCCCGCCAGTTTCGGTAGGGCTGCAACGTCATATAATTCTACATATTGTACTTCCGGCCCGAGTCAAACCGAAATAAGTCTATGACTACGACGTTCTACATCGTGTTACGATGTCTTACTTGCGTTTAGCAAAAGAATGTGTGTGGTCAAACGAGCTCAGTTGCTCCCAACCACATCGAAGGTGATCGCTTCACCGTTCTCCGCACGGGCACAAAGGTCAGCTACCTGCGGAAGAGCACAGCATAAAATGCTACAATCCGAACAACCGGCCATGAGCATGCAGACTTCGAAGGCTTCCCCACAACTTATGATACAAATGTGTTTGTCAAACATATACAATCATATACATGTCTATATGTACATATATATATAATTATATGGGTATAGTCTGGTTAAGAGCTCTTTGCAGTGTTTGAGAACTTGTCATCGAATTCATAAGTTGTCCACGTTTGCAAGAAGTTGTGCACGTTTCACAGAAGTTGTGCACGTTTCACACGCCCCCCCTAATAACGTGCGTGTTGAACTGCTGTGGAATGGACGGCTCTCATTGGGGCTCTTAATCAGACTATCCCGAATTGTGTGTATATATATATATACACTATACACATATTTGTACATATTTTATATAAATATAAATATATATATATATACGTATATATATTATTGCGTACATATACTATGTAATTTTTGTATATTCAGACACACATGCACATACACATATATCACATATGCAAATACAGATATATATAATTACCGGGCAAACAACAACAACAACAGCAACAACAGCAACAACAACAAAAAACAACAAAAACAACAGCAGGAACAACAGCAGGAACAACAGCAGGAACAACAACAACAACAACGACAGCAACGACAGCAACGACAACAACGACAACAACAACAACAACAACAACAACACCAACAGCAACAGCAACACCAACAGCAACAGCAACAGCAACAGCAACAACAACAACAACAAGAACAAGAACAAGAACAAGAACAAGACACAAAGGCAGAGATAGAGATGGATTTCCCACCTCCTGATGTTGCTGACGCTCCTTATTGGTCTTGCCATTAGCCATGCACCAGGCCGCTCCACCTTTCTTCAGAATGGCACTCGCACAGTGTTGAAGTGTCAAGTATATTACCATGGCATACCATGGCTGCTTGTCATGTTTGATCTAGAATGGGGCAAACGAACATACCATCGAATCAAAATGTGGCCATGCGAACGGGTCCAGAACAGTTTGAATAAAAACTATTGACTTGGTAAAGTAAAGGTTAGTTCACATTGACAATACTGCACAGCTTCTGCTGGAAATGACTGAACGAGGACTCGTACAGGTACAAAAAAAATCACATGGTGTGATGTCTGATTCGCCGTTGTTCAGAAAAAAAACATTAAAAACCGTCAGATATCAATCCTTCTAGAGCTGTGTCACTGGCACAAGGGAGGACATTTTGGCATTCTCCTCCAATCCCTGGCAGGTTGGGGCGTTCATATATCTTTCCGTCACTATATGAGAGAGAGAGAGAGAGTCCTACAGATTCTACACATATTCTGCTACCCTGTGGGTACAGAGGTATGGGATGATGACAAAGGCGTCAAGCATTTCCCAGAGGGTGCTTGTTTGACTTCGCTCAAAAGGTTATAGAACACGTTACATCCACTTCGGGGCAGGATTGCAGGAAGACTAATAGAGTTGTACAGGTTACTTGAGAGACCAATGTCTCTTTGTGTGTATGTGTGTATGCGTGTGTTAGTAGCCATTTCTCCTGTTTCCCAAGCATATTTATGCATCTTTCCTCCTTTCTTTCGCCCTTGTCCTTTGCCACATACTGCCTCCCGATGCAGATCTCGGGTTTTATATAATGTTCATCTCTTTGTCTCCAGAAAGACTGGATAAAAATCCCAAGGTTTTCATATTCAAATACCGAGATACCGCAAGCTTGGAGTTTGGGCTTCTGCAGTAAAGCTTTTGCTATCTTCGTCAGACTGCTTTTGGAAGGAACAATCGCTTCAACATACTTCAACTATAACTTTGGACTAGGAACGTGACTAGTAGCTGTTATATATCATATCACGCACCCCAGCTAGAAACGACGGCAAACCATGGCCCAAGATCCGGACGCTCTGCCACGTCTCTAGCGGACTGATGTGCAGATGTCCTCACACAAGCGGCAAGCGCGTCTTGTGACTTGGTTCCTGATCTCTCTCTCACTCTCTTCATTTGTCTCTTTGTGTCACCTCCCAAAGAACAATATGAAAAAAAGATTGACGACGCAAGAACATCCACAAATCCAGCAAAACAAGAGCAAGTATAGCAAGTATCGTTTGCCACATTGAAGAGAAAACACAAGGAACATGGCGGCTAGCAAGGTACATATACAGAAAAACAAGCAATGAAAAACAATGAAAAATATTGTTTTAAAAATGAAACGCGAGGAAAATATAATGCGAGAAGGTGTGTGGAAGCCTGGGTTCCCCCTCGAAACCTGGGATTCAATGAAGTGTCGGTCAAGTAGGCAATCCGGGTTACCTGTGGCAATCTCTTACAACAGACTGCTTACGTATCTCTTGTAATCTCTTGGAGGTCCTTGGATATCCTTGAAGAATGATCTGATGTTCGTTTGACTGGTACATTGCTCCTCGCTGAAACAATCTCAGCGTTTCGGGCCAGCAGGAATTGGGCCTGGCAAGGTCGAAAACACAGGACAAACTTGATTCGTTGCATTCATATTTCAAAAATGTTCAACAAACGCACAATGAACTTCCCATCACGGCAAGTTGAAGTTGAAAACAAAACAAAATAAAGTCCAACATAGTCCAACTCACTTGGACTCTCTCACCTTCAACCTGATGCACTGTCAAGACTTGTTTTTCTTTCATGTTCTTTGTCGAGTATATTAGCACTGCATTAGCACTGCATTAGCACTGCATTAGCACTGCATTAGCACATCACAGAGGGCCTGCTGTGGCCATCCAAAAGCCGCCGCTTTGTGCAAGGCGGTGATTCCAATCTCTCCTGCCTATCCCCCAGATCAGAAGGGCACGTGGCTTATGTTGAGCAATCAAGGCCGATCAACCCCAATCTCACAGTAAGTTCAAAGATACGTAAAGAGTTGCAAAGCTGTGTAAAGAATGTGAGCAGAAAATACGTTGTGAAGAATTGGAAAGGGTCTCCCCGGTTGACTTTGTTTACTTTTCGTGCTTTAATGTGTCTTGTCCAAAACTCCGCCGCCAAACCCCGCTAGAACGGCCTCAAAGGCCTGGCAGCCAAATCCTTCGTACTTCAGCCAGAACTCCTGGCCACTTCAAGTTTGGTGCTTGTGTCCATACTGCAGAGATCTGCGAAGAAATGGGTGATGGGATGATATTCACAAGGAATCACAAGTAATCACAGGTCAAAGTTTAGCAAAATGCAAAAATGATATAATATGATGTATTTATAATATATATATATATATATTATATATATAATATACATGTATTTATGGAGTGTCATCAGTTTCATCCACTTTGTTGTGGTATATTTCAACCTGACACGTTAGCTGTCCTTCTTTGGCATACAATGAAAAACACAAAGCGTTGTGACACTGCGTGGTTCTATGTGCAATCATCCTGGCAGCTACACCTCGAGCTTTTCCAGATCTAATGGATGGATTTTGACACATCTCGACAAACAAAAAACATTGAAAACCACTTTCAGCAAATCAATTGCCCTCAACGCATGATCCCTCTGGCCTCTGTATGATTCTTTGGACGACCCCGCTTTGCGAACCACTTCTCGCCGCGAGCAAAGCTGCCGTCCGGCAAATGCGGCATGAACTCACCGATCGCGAACCCTCAAATTCAGCCACTGGCAACACAAATGCATTGCTCGATTGCTCGATTGCTCGACATCAATATGGTGGTCGCTTGGAAAATTAAGAACATTCGACTGGCTTCTCTGCTATGGTCACAACAATTCCTCCATTACTCTGGGAACCCTGGAGGGCCAACATGGTGATGCATTTGTGACATGTTGTGAATGTAACTGTCTCTCTGTGTTTTGTCTGTCTTTGCAGACTCTCTTTGGCTACTTGGTGTCCCATTCGTGCATCATCTGTTCCTTTGTTACTGCCCCTTTGGCAGCAGCCAAATGCATCCAAACACTGCGTTGGAGCCACATGCCAAGGTCTTCGAGAACATCAATCTCATGTTTCATGTGTTTAAATGTGTTTAGCGTGTTTGAGTTCTTTGGACATCTACACCCCAGTGGGTTTTAACCACCGTTTGCTATGTAGATGGCTAGGTTTGGTCCTCGGTGGCCCAGTCGCACTAAAAACAAATTCTGCGCAGTGTCAAGCGCAGAAAGCCCCTCAGAATTCTCCGAGAACACAGAAAGTGCACCTGCTTTCGATGCGCCGAAACTCCGCGATGTAGGACGGGAGCCTGGTTCAACACAAAAACAGCACCACGAAGGCTCAATGGGCCCGGCCAAGAACCAAAAGCAGCCGGAAACGCACGTATATAAGTGCAAGAAGGTTTGAAGATTAAAAAAAAAGACGATTGAAATAATTGATCATTGTATAAGTGTAAGAATTGTGTATTATGCAGACTAGGCTGAGTCGTATGCGAAATATACGCAACGGTGCTGAGGTGTTGCTCTCATAGGGCTGTCTGAATACTTCCCCTCAAAAAAAAAGGGAAATTCAAGACTGGTAAAGAAATGCATGTACCGATATTTCCAATTGCGTACAAATTCAGAGATGCCTGCACACAAATGAGGCCTGCTGAACACATGATAATGGGTTCCTTTCCCTGTGTGATTACTGGATAGTGTTTTTATACCCGATGTCAATATCACATGCAACGTTGGCAATCACATGTCGATTGGATTTGCGTGGATGTTTGACATATCCATCACCTCTACTTCAATTCTACTTGCCGTGAGGTGCAATTATTCTGCAATACTAAATATTTCAATCCACAATTGATGTGATGTTGCAATAGCACTCCCACTGATAAACCGTACCCACAAAAGTAAACCTCAAATGTGCAGGTCGTTTTGAGGTTTACCACATGATCGGTGGTGTGTCACATTTTAACGTTGACCTGTGCATCAAAGTCATTTCAAACTGAGAATTTTGATGCGCAAATACACCTTAATACAAACCTCTCGATATGTCGCAATGCGTAATAAAGCATAATAAAACTTCAGTCCTGTCCTGGGCGTCGCTCTTGCCGCCCAGGAGGGCGTCTTGGATGCGCACGGCGAGAGAAAACCAGCCTGGATCGGAATGAATAGTTGGGTCACTTTCAAACGTCCAAAGGTCCAATCGAACCAGGAACAAAAAGGACTTATATATATATATTATATATACTTTTACTATCTTTTATTAAGGCAAATCGCGTGAAGAAAACAACATTTTACAAGCCGGACAGCGCTTCCTCCCTATCCTCCTCTTGATGCTCTTGGAGGAAACACGTTTGAGCCAATGTGACTCGTCTTGGAGGGGGTCCAAACCAGAACGATGAAATGTCCGCATCTTTTTCAAAAGCCTGGGGGTTCGTCAGTCTCTTTTTTTTCGTTGTGCGCATTGGGCCAGCTGGTGGACCGCTGCAAAATGCCAAGCAGTCCAAGCTAACAACCAACACCGGGCAAAAAAAAGGAATGTCGAAAATATATTGTTCGGTGCTTTCTACTAAGCTGCACCTAATACCCAGAGCACGCCTTGGGCCAGCTTTGGGACCGACAATCACCTGGAACTTACACACGCTGTCACAGTGTTGGTTGCTAAATTTTCTTTGATCCCAATCCTCGAAACAGATTCTGTTTTGGATGCACATGCCAACCATGCCTTGCTGGGAGCGAATACTTTCTCTCCCTGCGCGACTGGTGCAAACTCCATCTAACTTGGGACAGTGGCTGAAACTGATCTTTGGTGGCTACCTGTTTTGTCTGAGAATGATAATTCTGATAAACTGGTTGGACATCTTCCAGCCTCAAAACGACGTCGGGCGTTTGGCCACGCCTGCGGGGGTTTGCTTGGCTGCCCCACCAATGTATGAAAATTGCCCAACTTGTGCATACCAAAGACTTCAATAATAGTGTCTAGCGATCTTAAATTTCGTCCCAATGTATTCTGTGCATCATTGGGGCACGCATCCCAAATGTTTGCGACAGTCCTGATTCCCCGGTTCTTTTTTGCAACTATTGACGCTGTGCAAGCTTCCCTTCGGGAGGCTGCGACCAATGTACAAAAAAAACTACCTACCAGCATTGTTTGTTTGCAAGTCTCAAGACTGAGGATCCTGTTTTGCTCTAGCACGTTCCATTGGTTCCTGTGACAGTTGGAAGGACTTCCCAATGCACGCTGTTTCTCAACTGCATCTGCTACAATTTGAGGAGCCTCTCTTTTTGAGAACTGTCTGCCAACTGCAGCCGAGTGATTGTAAAAAAAAATCTTCTCGCCAGCCAATCCCACAACGTTCATTCCACGCAGATCAGCGCCAGGGCCTCAGCCCATCGCGGTACTAAGTACAAATATGTGCATATTTATATATATATATATATATATAGACATAAACATATATATATATATATATAGACATATACACATATGCACATATACACATATACATGTAGAAGGAGGCACGTAGATAAACGCCCTTGGTTTTTTTGTGCATTTTGGCAAATTTCTGGGGTTGGGGGGGTTGGGGGGGAGGATGGGGGGGGTGTAATAACGTTCTTGTCGCGTGCTTCTTTAACAAGTTTTTGGATCTTCTGACACGCAACTAACATGTTTTTGGAACATGTGGCACGCTCTTGATGCTACGTTTCTAACATGTTTTTGGAACTTCTGACACGCTACTGTAACATGTTCTTGGAACTTCTAACGCGCTACTGTAACATGTTCTTGGAACTTCTGACACGCTTCTAGCATGTTCTTGGAACTCCTGACGCGCTACTAACATGTTCTTGGAACTTCTGATGCGCTACTGTAACATGTTCTTGGAACTTCTGACACGCTTCTAGCATGTTCTTGGAACTTCTGACGCGCTACTAACATGTTCCTGGAACTTCTGACGCGCTACTATAACATGTTCCTGGAACTTCTGCCACGCTACTATAACATGTTCTTGGAACTTCTGACGCGCTACTGTAACATGTTCTTGGAACTTCTGACACGCTTCTAGCATGTTCTTGGAACTTCTGACGCGCTACTAACATGTTCTTGGAACTTCTGACACGCTACTATAACATGTTCTTGGAGCTTCTGACACGCTTCTAGCATCTTCTTGGAACTTCTGACACGCTTCTAACATGTTCTCGGAACTTCTGACACGCTACTAACAAGTTCTGGCACACAATGTGTCGTTCGTTGGTGGCACAGTCTTGAAAAGACATTGCCTGTTTCTCTCCATATCAAAGACAGACATGGAGGTGGCAATAGGAAAAAACTAATATCGTATGTTTTGGGCTTCGTGTGGCGAAGCAATTTGGGCAACCATGCCAACTTGACCAAAGAGTTGGGAAAAATCATGCAACTTGGGACACACAGAACGAGCAAGAGAGAAAACTACTTTTGAGCAAACAGGAGCCTCGGATGATAAATAACAACTAGACGACGGATGGCCCGAGAGCGTAGAGGAGCAGGGTCTTCTCTTGTTAGTATGGAGACACCATATTACAAAACAATATATTAAAGATGTGTTATAGGCAGTCGAGAAGAGGAGTA
>Ga0126342_10013834_pt1 | contig 14270 bp, 16 predicted proteins | sample Cyp1metagenome_FD_92528 | JGI IMG/M metagenome (GOLD analysis project Ga0126342, IMG submission 92528) | Coral microbial communities from Lord Howe Island, Old Settlement Bay, Australia - Cyphastrea 1 metagenome | ecosystem: Host-associated > Invertebrates > Cnidaria > Coral ...
CCCCCCCAGCTAAAGCTGATATAGCGACTGCTATATTAACAAATGTCATTGAGCATTTAGTGTTGCTGTTTTGCCCCCCAATAAGCACGCCTTCACCGCCAAAGCGGTGTGGGCGGATTTTGAGTTCAATTGATACTCTTTGCAGATGCTTGTTCGCTTCTTGCCCGGCTGGTTAAAGATGTTAAAGTTATTGTTGTGGTTAATTTACACTGAGTGCAGCTCTGATTCAGCTCGTCTCAAGGAGGAATCGGAGCTGTCCGCTCTCAGCGTGCAGCTGTTCACCATCCCTGAGGCAAGTTTGGGATGTTAGTCAGAATGTTGTTGCACAGTGTTGCCAAAGGAGCCAACAGAAACTGAAACATGCTATGCTTTGTCGCCAGATGTCACCACTGCACTTGTCATTTGCCCAGAACTTCTTGCGAGGTGGCTTTGGACTTGTTGGACGATCGCATCCTGGAATCTGTTGTGGAGTCGATTCAAAGGCAGCGAGCGCGGGAGCACTTTCAGGTGGTGAATACCATGTTTGTAATTTAGTGTATAGCTGAGTCACCAAAGAGCAGTGTGGTCTATAACTAATGAACTAATTCGGAGAGATGTAGGTAGATCAGTGGGTCAGCAAGTGCAGTCCCAGTACTGTATACTGCTGGGATGGGGTAAGAAATCCTACATGGCGTTGCAGCAGTTGCGGCCGCGGCCGGTCCACAGTCCATTGATCCCCGTTTTCACTCATGGCCTGTGCTCACTTTGTCAATCAGTTCATGCAGTGAGACCTCCATGCGGCGGCTGCAAGGGTAAAGTGACATTGAAATCTGAGATGAGAATTTGTGTTTTACCGTATTACCGGCAGAGTCTACACTTGCGGGCGACAAAGGTTGATGGGAAAACATGAGAATGGATGACAACGGATGAACATATGGATAAGAGATGATAAGACGGGTCCACAAAGGTTAAAACGGTTAAAAGCTTTCATGCGATGGCGGACGTCAGCGAAGGCTTCAGAACAGTTTGATTCAGACGAAGGACGGCGTGAAAGTCATCAAACCAATTGGCAGAAGCGGGTCTGGCACTTAGTCCCTTAATCCACGGTGACGGGGTGACCGGGGTGACCGATGTGACCGGTTTGCGTCACGAACAAGTCGCAATACGGATAATACGGGTTACGGCTGTCACAATGTTCACGAGTTCTCACAGTTTGCCAAAAGTACAGCAATGAAGAATGGATTTCATTACTACTGAACCAAAGAAACACTATTGATTTCATTCTAGACTTCACTCTGTACCGTTGTAGCGTGGTTTTCTTTGGCATTTCTCCGAGAGGTGTAACTCGTGTAACTCGACTTTCGACATGACCACGTCGCTTCAGGAACCATGACTGGGACAAATACTTCCGGTCGCTTGGTGACTTGAACTACCTGCTGTACCACAGCCCTCTCTGCCAGTACCCGGCACAGCCACAGATCACTGGAATCACTGCGATAGGCGATAGGCGATGCCTGACAGTATCTGACAGTTGAAGTTCTGCCAGGTATGTGCTTCGCACTGAGACTCTGCAGAAACAGATTGTTGAGGCCGTCAGAGTTTGCTTTCTGGAAATGTCGGCAGAAAGTTGAAGGAAGGTGTACAGCAATGAAAAAAGGAGCAAGAAGAGTTTTGAAAGTTTTGGACTACAAGGATCAGATGGGGACTGAATTCACTCTTCCATACTCTTCCACACTCGTCCTTGATTTGGGGAAGCTGAACCTCTTGGCCTCTTGGCATTGTGTAAATCTTCAAATCTCAAAAGATTTCAGCATCTGCGCCAGCTCTTGGTCGGCCTTTGGCGGATGCGAAAGCAAAAGCGAGAAGAACGGGCGCACGTCCTCTATGAAGTCCACAACAGTGAGGCCGTGACGGCCGTGGAGTCGGTGGTCTATGTCGTCGGATGTCACTGGTTTCACCCATGGACCACCGTGGGACCACCATGGGACCACTGGACTAGACCAACTGCAGGCAGTTCACACAGATTCACACAGTTCTTCATCGATTTCCTGACTGGAAACCAATTACTGGATCTCATTTTCCACGTTTTTGCTGATCGCAGCTTTCTTGGTACTTTGACACAGAGCAGTTTCTAGTTGGAAGGATTGGTTGATTGATCTCAAGCTCGATATTTTCAGCATGAATCAACCAAATCCAAAGGTTCACAATGCCAGCAGTGCAGCTTTGACAGCAGTGCAGCCTTGATTGATGATTGATACCTGCAGAGAGTCTATGGTTGAACGCCATGGGGATCGCAGTATGGATGGACCGTTGTCGCTGTCTTTGGCGGGTCGAGGACTACTGACCCTGCCAGACCTTTCAGGCATCCATTCTGGATCTGCAGCCCACTCCGTCAAACACCGAAACGAGTTCCAAGAGAACATGCTCAAAACAAGAATCATAAATCAGAAACAAGTGCACAGACACAAGTTGGTTACTGTTGGTTTAGAGAAAATACAGCCGCTTTCTGGATTTGGAACACAGCGATCAGCAATTTTTTCCATCGTTTTTATCAGCCTGAAGTCTGCAGCCCGGGACACCGTCAGGCCATGGAGAGCTTACTGCCTTGGACGCCTCTGAGAATTGCCTCTCGGTGCTGGAGAATCTGGTCAGACGACAAAATATCGGAAGATAGGGAAGAAAATAGGGAGCAGGAAAAAAATGGAAAAAACCCAAAGCCCACTTCATCAAAATGAATCTGCAAAGTCAGCCTAGGCTCAGGTCACGACTGGGATGTTGTCACGAGGTCAAGTATAATTAATTTGTCTGCTGGTTTCTTGATACATCTTGATACGTTCACAAGGTGTTTCCTCTTTCCCCTTTGTTTTGTTTTCTAAGACCTCGGCTCCGTGGCGCGCTTGGCTTTCCATTTGCCTCGCCTGCAATGCCTCCGATTGCAGAGGAACCGCCTGCGACGCAGCGCGGCAAAGGACGAGACACGACGAGACACGAGACAGATTTTCTTCGCTCTCACAGATGAAGACAGATTTTCTCAATTTTTTTAAAATTCATTCATCATTCTCCCTCCCCTGTGACTTGTTCTCTGCTTTTCAATTCCTCAAAGCTCAGGCATCGAGCGACTGGGAGATCTTCTGCATCTCCAATTCCTGGACGTGTCTGAAAATTTGTTGGGGCCCTCGCCTGGAGCGGCGCCTTGGCGGACCATCAAATTGTCTCCAGCAACGTGAACTGAATGTCATAAGATTCTCAGGTGTGGCTTCATTGGGTTCATGTCAACCTCCAATTTTAGCTCTGGCCTGAGATGGCCTGAGGCTCTCCAAATGATCGGCAACTGTTGCAAGCTCACGGTGATCTTCGTGGCTGGAAATCCCTTTGTAGATGAAGCCTGGCTCAAAAATGCTCAAAATACGCATGACCCAGGGACTTGCCAAAAAACCAGTGTGCCTCCGCTCTCTTGTAGTCCAACAGTGTCAACACCATGGATATGAAATTGAGTGGAGTTTATAATTTAATGAATTAACACATGGTGAATGTGTCGAATTCACAGGCCGCTCCAAAATTTTCCGAATAGCAATCCAGTTTGAATCACCAGCCATTGCCAAGGAACGTGGTGATTACCGCTATCAGCTGCTGGATTTGTGCTCCTCCTTGCGTATTGTGGATGGAGAGGAGCCAATGCAGAGATTTTCACCGCTAAAGGTGTACATCCAACTTTGTTCTGGCCCTTGATGCGGAGTGAAACTCACAGCGGGGAACAAAAAATTACATTTCGTCCCGTAGGACCTCGTCAGACATTGCCATAGATCTACTGTATGTGGTTTTGATATGTTTTGATATGTTTTGATCCAGTCTACTTTGAATATTTAAGAGTTCAATTTGACATGTCTTGGAACTGATAAGTTCCATGGTTCCAGACCCTGCCTGCATCAAGCTTGATCTGTGGACCAGGCAGTGAAGGGAAGCAGACCTGGGATTCAGCTCATTGAACGCCCGAAAGGCGTGAGCTCCTGGCAGCCAATGTCGATGGATTTTCACACCAAATACTACTATCCAACTGCCGCTTGGATGACAAATGGAGAGCACAAAGTTGCACAAATCGACGTCCTGACGTCCTCTTACATTTCGAAGATTTTCGAAGCCTGTTGTTTTGCCTACAAGATCTACTATCCTGTGACTGTTTAATAGCCTCAGTGATAGGAAATTGTTATCCATTATTTTTTGCCATGCAGCCTGTTTCTAAGGAAAGTGCCATGCAGTGGATGGTGAATTGGCCATCCTTCTCCAGCGTCGAAACAGGCGCAGGAGTTCAAGGCGGAAACTTTACCGTCGGACTACTCATGGTCGGTTGTGACCAAACTCATCACTTAGTCATGATTTGGGAATAGCTTCTGTTCTTCAGATTTCACCGCTGCAGGTGCTTTGATGGACCGCGGAAGTACCCCTGTGCTGCAGCCGCGGCGACAGATGCGCAGCAGTGCTTCCATGCCGCAGCTGAAAGCGGTTGCCAATCCGAGACTTGTCCTGTGAAATTGAACTTGTATTAATTGTTAATTTGTTAGTCACTTGGACCCATTTCCACTTTGCTAGGTTGATGTGAGGACCAGTATGGACCAGTTGCCATATCTAGTTGCATCTGAGGGTGCTGGCAGGAGATGCACTGTACATTTGTTGTATCCATGTGTCACTTTCAGCTATCGTGTTTTTGTTTTGAGTTTCGAAAGAGAATACCGCCTGGACGTGTTCTGGGGCCTCATGGGTCAGGACATCGACCAGAGAAATGAAGCGAACAACTTCGATGCCAAAGCGCTTTGGGTCCACTTTCTTGACCCGCGACGAAAAATGCGTCACAAAGCTGTTGATTTGCAAAGATTGCTCACAGTATTCACCACCAGATCATTTCCCAGTTGGTGGGCTTAATTTGTGACTCGTTGTGAGAAGTACTGATAGTACTATGTCTTTCTTCGCAGCTTTCGAACTTTTCTGCGGTCAGGGCTTCTTTATGGAGGCAGAACTCCTCAAGAATTTGACCCATTTGGCCGACTTCTGCCGTCGACCCGATGTCACACTTGAGGAGCTGAGTTGCTTTTCAGAATGTCGTGTGAAATCATACACTAGGCCACTGGGCATCACTAGCCCACAGTCGACCCTTGAAAAGGGAAAAGGACGTATCGCAGGTGATAGGATCCTTTGTTGCGAGGAATTGCGATCCTGGTATAGAGCACTTTCGAATGGCCTCCAGCGTTGTGAAGGTTTTCAAAGACAGGAGCTCAGAGCCTGAGGGCTGACTTCTAGGCTTGTAGCTTGGTGGCTTGTGGGTCGCTGAGTTTGTTGGTTATTTGGAAGCTTCATGCTTGACCTGAATCCTCAAGCTTGAGACCCTGGTTGGAAACTCTTTTGTTGCGGACACACGCTTGGAAACCTTATCGTTGCAACCGTTGTTACTTTGTATGTCTTGACCAACCTCATGACATGTTCTGTTCCGTGCTCAGCTGACCCTGAGGTGACTTCAATTGCAGCGCGGCTTCTTCCTTTCATATGCCACTTCTGAGGCTCGAAAAGAGAGAACCACATGGCAGATCAACCGAGCATTTCTGCGAAAAATATTGGCGCATATTGGCACTATGTTTTGGAGAGCTGTCTGAAAACTCAAAAACTGTTGTCCTGGTTTTCCGGTCTTATCATACCCTAGTTACAGTTAGCACTTGGCTTGTTCATCGTTCTTGTGCCTTCTACCCCCCGTATGTGAGGTCAAAACATCTACAAGAAAATAAGATCTGAAAATACATTTCCTTGTTGTGGCAACACATGATGAAATGATATGCTTTTAGCTACAGTAATTGTTGTGTCCATCCAGGTTTGGTGAACATTGGTGTTTATCGAGATTGTGCCAATGTTTTTGACCTTTCTCTCTCAATGCGATATTGGGTAAATCAAACGTAGATCATCTCGTAGCAAAACCATTGTTTTTTTGTTCACCTGATCAGAGCATGTGTCTCTGACTTCATACGGGGGGCCACCAAGTGTACTATCCGAAACTGGCGGATGCCAGGCTTTTATCCTCGTGCATGAACTGGGACTTGCTCCAAGACGCGAGCACATCTCCCCAGCTAACCGCCTTGAGAGCACTTGGAGAGCACGACTCTGGCTCAATCTGATCCTTTTCTTCTCTTTTTCATCCTCTTTTGTGTCATGGAACCAGAGTAATATCTGAGTCAATTCATGAAAAGGAAGGAAGCGATGGGAGTTATACCTTCAAAAGCCGCTTGATTGACCGCGTGATACTTCCTCTGAGGCTTGGCTGCTGAGTGGCGAGAGATCATTCCCCTGGATGTGGCGGTGTGGCACCTAATCAGGATCGGAAGTGGTAGGACCTTTTTTCAAGCACAAAACTATGGGCCAAAGCCTGGTGAGGTTTTTAAGTCTAAGTCTTTGTATTTCTCGCACCATGTTGGATGCTGTACAGCTCGATTCTGCTAAAGACGCTCTCAGGTGAACGCTTTATGTCATGCAGTTCGTGCCCTACGCTTCGAGGCCAAGGGTGAGGGACTTCAGTGAAGCTTGTGTTCAGCTGCGTTCAGCTGTGGCTTGTGAACATTGGGATGCTTTGAATTCGGATTGAAAATTACATTAAACAACGTCAAACAAATGTGTGCAAACCGTTTATTTGGGAGAGTCAGTGTGGAGCGCCATTGAGCCAGGCTGAGATTCAGACAGGTTGGTGGGTGAGGAATGGCCAGTCCATGCATGCGCAGCAGGCGTGGAACCAAAGACAATAGAGCCAACGATATCACCGATCATAACAGTCATAACAGGTGCGTCGACTTCGGCACAAATCCCAGAGTTCCTTTTTGATCCTTTTTGGGGTTTGGGGTACCTGTTTCGACTTTTTGGCAGGCTGAGCGGAGAAGGCTTCGGCAGTTGGACGTCATGGCTGTGCAGGCAGGTTTCAGTGAGGCTAAACCAAACCAAGATCGCTTTGTGCATTTTTCAGTGTCAACAAAAGATGTGGCACAGATTGTGTGGAAAACTGATGTGAATTTCCAACTCCGGGAGGCTTGCATGCTGCTGCTGAATTTCCATGAGGCAGGGCAGACATGGGCAGACATCGGCAGACAACAAGCTTGGGAGCATTTTTCCAGTTTTGGCTGTCTCAGAAGTCATTTCTGCTAGGCCAAAGAAGCAGAGCCCTTGTTTTGCCTCTGGACGGAGAGTGGCCATGAAAGATTTACAATTTGTTCTCAAGCAGACAAAAAGTATATGTAATGCCAAGGAACCGCAATAGCGTAATATAGATCAGTAGATTTTGGATGATTTTGGATGATTTTGGTATCTAAACATGAAGGGTACAGAGTTTGGTGAACCTTCGATGAATAGAACGCCACAGGTAGAGACTCCTTCCATTGTCATCCGTTGCTCCACAGGAGCGCTGCCTTCGATGAAACGGCACCCACAAACACCCAGGTGACGGGATCTTACAAGATCTTATTGTAAGATCTTACAAGTGGATACAAGTGGTATGAGTTGGTGATGGGTTGACTAACAATCCTATCAAGCACTCATTCCACTGGCCAGGTGCCTGTCTTGGAACGCTGGCGAAGGCAGTGACTTATGCAACTTCTTGCAACTGTTGCATCAGATTGAGACCTAGCCGATTTGATGTTTGGACTGTGAAGAATTCTGTTTCAATCAATTTCTATATCCTTCATCTTTCCATCATTTTTCCATATTTTTCCATAGGCTGCGTGTTGACTTTCAGAATTGGAAAGGGAGTGCTTGACCCATGCCATCGGCCATCGGTCAGTCTTTGGTCCGACGAGTTGACGGTTCAAATTCAGCAGGGACCTCGGACAGATTTTCGAAGATTTTCAGCCAGCAATTTCGATGATTCGACTGAGAATCGGTGGACCCTACTGGTGGACATTGAGGCTCCGCTTTCGACTCTTCTGGACCCTACTGGTGCAAGCAGTCAACGAAATGCTGCCAATTGAGGCACCCTCTATAAAACTCAGAAGTGGAGTCTTCAACCTTTGCTGTGGCTTCACAGTTATGCCAGTGAAACCCTCTGACCATGCTTCAAACATCTTCAATCCATGCAGGTGTCCTTGTGCAGAAGAAAGTGGGAAAGCAGGTGTGACCTGGGACATCCACACTCTAAAAGGTGGCGTCACATCGCATCCAGCTGCAGCTATGCTCCAATGCTCGTACTGCCAGGTATGCGAGATGTTCGGTCATCCTACAACGCTTCTTGATCCAGGCTTGCAAAGTGCAGCTAGACATCCTGCGACTCTCTGCAGACTTCACTGAAAGCAGCACTCTGCGTCCTTCTTGGCATTTGACTCCACGAGAACCTCAAGACATCAGCGACGCCCAGGTTTTAGCGAAGCCCATCAGCGTCTCGCAGCTGAGTGCTCTCATCCCCAAGGCCCGAAATTATTTCGACCTGGAATGTGTTTGGACCTGTTTGGATGTATATTGATGTATTTGTTAGAATGCGCAAAGGAGAAAGAATGCTAGAATGAACAGATATGGAAGACACGAAGACTTGAAAGCTCGAAAAAGCTCGAAACGGGTATGCCAAACAGGTAGACCAAACGTACCTCTACAGATCTCCAGCAACGATTTCTCGAGGAGCTCCAGGTGCGTGAAACCCAACTGTCTGAAGCCTTGGACCATGTGGCCACGTACGGTGCCCAAAATGCCGCAGACATTTGCGAAGTGAATTGGATTTGACACGTATCACACCATGATACTGTACATGTTATTGATGCATGTTGGTCAGTGTGGAAATGGAGGCGTTCTTAGAGCAGGGTCTATCTTCTCTTACAGTAGGTCTTTCACAGATCGCATTTGGACAATGAGGGCTCAGTCTGTAGATGTGCACTCACTCCCCATACGACCGAGGCGCACTGACAGGAATTTTCAGTTGAAGCAGCGGAGTTGGTCTTTCTTTGACTGCTGTATGGCCACAAACTCAGGTCCCTCTAGTTGAAACAGCTTCTTGCAAAGAACACTGGGCAAAATGGGAATCTTTCGTGGTGCTGGCTATACATGGCCAGTTATAACTGTTGACCCTTTGATGATTTTCCGCAGATCTTCACAGGTCGGTGCAGGGAAAAGATTGGATGAAACTTGTAGAGATCTAGACCGATATCATCCGATATCCCATATCTATATCAATATCCACTTGAAAAACAGTTTGTTTAAAACGTTTACATGGGATCAATGGGATTCCGGGAAATTCCAGGATCCCCCAGGGCTTCACCTTTGACATATACATGTTCTGTTATGGGATCGAGGCGGAGGCCATGCCAACAAGAGAGTCGCGGGACGGGGATCTGCTGCGACGCTGAAACCTTTCCAAACAGAAGCACCTCAGATGCCTTGTTCTTTTTTCCCGGCAATTTTTCCCAACAGTACTGAGATGTTTTTCTCCACCAAATATCTCCGGTGTCAGAAAATTGGCATCGGATAGCACCAGGAGCTGCAGCATGATGCAGAGGAGGCCGCACTGCAGCAGCAGGTTCGGACCAAATCTCGGAGATATCATGACAGGCCTGGAATTTGCTAAGGCCAAGGCCTGTGTTTTGTGAAACCGGAACTGAGTTTATCCCTACACATTGTCGCAGTGCGCTTCGCTGTTGATTCCTCTCCGGATCTGGACAAGGGACACTGCCCACTTGGCCTTTGGCTCTGCAGTCCACCAAACGTACAAAAAAATGGTACGTCTGCAGATTCGTCAGAATAGGTTTTGTTTGCGAGAGAGGTGGCTACAACAGCAGCTGGTATGACATCAGCCAGCATCACCAGCATCATTGATTCAGAGCAAGAACCTGGAAGACTGGAACACCAGAGTAAAATCACAAAAGGATACAAAAGGAACTCACAAAGACTGGGATCCAACATCCAGACCATACCCGACACCTGACCATACACGACCAAAGTTATCCTAGTTTCAGGTTGCGCATTGCAGACGTTGTCAGATGGGCCAAGATCCCACCGAGATCTTTTCCAAGACTTTTTCGGTGTCTACCGCCATGACCCGTCGATCTCGTGGACGCCCCAGTCCGCCAAGTCCGCTGAGTCTTCGACTGGGTCCCAAAGTTGCTGTCAAATTTTAGCCATTGGAGCACTATGGGAAAGCCTTACTGTTTAAGATGTTTAAGCTAGCGAAGCAAGGACTCTGATCTAGTTACCTACTTTCAGCCTCAAAAGCACTTGGCATAACCCAGTGTCTCTGAGTTCTGAAGTGGCTGCCGCAGCACAATAATCACAAGGATGTTCGGGGCGCTTTTGCAGACAGGCTGTTTGGCTTGCAGCTGATGGCCAAAGAACCAATGGTGCACAAAACTTAACTTTAGCCATCTTTAGCCATCTTTAGCCATTCTGCGCTCAGAACAATTCAAGAACATCAAGGAACAGTGTGTTTGATTGAGGCAAGTCATAAACTGTTGTGGCTTCCTGCAGGGTACTTTTCTCCAACCATTGGAAGGGTAACAAATGAAGCGACTAGTGAAGGTCATAGGGCATGAGAAGTAGTACCAAAACTCCAATAACGTAGTGCCAAAGTAGTGCAAATTCATTGCGCTTTAGATTCGGCATTTGCCGCAGTGTGTCATGCTGGGCTTGAAGCCTTTTCGATGGCTGAAGCCAGCTGCTTGGGCGTTGCTGCTTGGCCGAAATGGGCTTTTTCATAACAATTAATGATAGTAGTAGTAATAATTATAATAAGAATAGTGATAGTAATAGTAATATTAGTAGTAATAATAATATGAATATGTTTGTGAGCTAAAGGGCCAGAAGTCCTTGCACCTTCTAGGCGATTCTAGGCCATTCTGTTTCAACAAGATTGTGATGGTGATGCCGGCGATGGCCCTGTGAACTCCTTGAGACTGAGGTTGGGCTTGCCTTTGGCTCGCTGCACCTGCCCCACACCCGGGAAAGATGATTTTTATGCCTGTCAGACGGAGCCGGGTGTGGAATGGACTGCTTGGTGTTCTCCCGACTGTTGAACTGTTATCTTCGGGCATTTAACTGAAATTGACAACGACTAGTTGACATCCGGATTGGATCGGTGACAAGATGCCACAAGTGCAATCAATGGGCATCTTTTCCCATGGCCGGCCGCAACGGGAGGACGTGGCCTTGGGCGGTTACGTGGAGCCCTTGCCCTTGGAGCCTGCGGGCTCAGCTGCGTGTTCCTCCAATGGGGGCTGCGCTGATCTGGGGCTCACGGCTGGCGATTGCTGCAGCTTGGCGACATGTGCCAATTGCCACCACATCCAAGGATTCTCATGGATTCTAAGGGCAGGCAGCTGTATTATACATTTATTAAATGTATGCAGTTAGATAAGTTGGTATGAAGTGCATCAACTGTATCCACTGTCAAGAAGACCACTCTCTCGGAGGTGTTTTCTCGCTTTTCTCATCGATGATTCTGCACAAGATGTTTCTGGAATCTCTTTGTTTGAGAGCAAGGACCCCACTGAATACGCAGTTACGAAAGGTTGAGAATTGTGAGGACTGCTGGAATGTGAAGGGAACATGTGTATAGTGGAGGGTGCAATCTATGTACTTGGCGCAGTTTGTTCAGCCGGCGAACAGTGATAAGCTTGATAAGTAGCCGGAGACGTCTGTCTGCAGATGTGCTAAGCAAGAAAGAAATTCAGAACAAATTTGGCCGAGAAAAGCACACATTATTAAAATACAGATTACTCATCAATTATTCATGAACAAGTAAAGCCAATGATGGGTTTAGTGTCTGGGTGACTGGGTGACTGGGTGACCATCATTTGCGACATTGCTAGGTCCTGCAACCAACGGTCAATACCTGAGCTGTTGTGACAGCAAGCGCCGACTGGCCACTGAGACAGCATTTCTAATGATTCTAGTGTACAGAAATTGCCGCATGATCACGCTAATCTAAGTTAATGTAAGTCAATCCATTATGATTGTGATTCATAATGATTCACGATCATTTGTGATGAAGTCAACCACGTGATTTTGTTGCAGCTTTCCATTTATATACTCAGTACAGGTCTTCTGCGGTGCTGTACTGAAGCGTGCTGTAGCTTGCTTGCTGTGCTGTATTTGCTGTCAACAGATACTTCTGCTAAAACCAAGGAAACTACCAATAGTTCGCGAAGATTGACTGCATATGCCATGCAGAAGAAAGGTGTCACGCTCCTTGTCCCTGTTTGAGCTGCATGGCCAGAGGGGCGACAGAGATGTGTTGGTAGTCTGAGAACACCTTACCTTCTAAAACAACCTTCAGTCAGCGGAGTTCTTCGATTTCAAGACGGGTCCAGATCCTTTTGGTTTCATATGAAATCCTGGTGACGTTGGTTCGATCTGAGAGAAGTTTGACATTTGCGAACTGAATCCCAAAGCAGAATTGACACTCAGCCATAGCGATCCATAACATCACAGCAGATTCACAGCATCAATGGAATGCAGATGTTGAGTGCTCAGGGTGGATGACACAACCCTTCGATGGTGTCTTGGCAAAATGGCAGGAACCAAGTGTGAAATGGCGGCTTTGCCAAACGAGATCCCATATGAAATTGCAGTTGGAACAGTGATACTGTGACATATTGGTCTTTCATCTATTGTTGATTTAGGATAGACAGGATTGACAGGATGCCAAACAATACCAAATGTCTTTGGCAATGAGGTGCTCTTCACGAATACCTGAAACTTGGCCGAATCTGGAGGCGAACAGACACGGTCACGGTGGCTGCAATGAAACTTACAATTTTTGCAGATGGTTGATGCTTCGTATGATCTTTAATACCGATAAGCGCCGATAAGTGCCCTCAACCACTGTCTGGATGCGTTCAAGATATCCATGCAAAACCAATGTATACTATGTAATCATGCAATTATTGCAATGTTACTATGCAGATGTATAGCACATTAATATATTACATATATATATAATATACATTATATGCAACAAGTTTTCACATGTCAGCTGTGCCACTGTTAAGATCTCCAGATATCTCCCGCGGTTTCGGAGGCGTCTTCCATGGGATCTCTCCGGATCTTCCAGACCTGGACTACGCAGTGGCCAGAGGAAGGCTCCCAGATGTTCGGATCAAAAGGTGGAGGAAAAGTGGTTGTCAACTTGATGCCATTGGACAATTGGTACTCAGAAATGACTGAATTTGTCGATTCCCGATATGAGTTTGCCATACCAGATTGTAGTTTCGATTGTTGAGATTCTGTAGCTGTCTCTGCTCTGCGAGCTGACAGAACTCTTCGGCTTGTTCCGAAAACTCTTCCGCGTGCCCTTGCGGGTCCTTGCGCGGTTTTCGGATGGTCGGCGGGTCCAGGATTTACATCCTCGCAGGCAATGGAAAGCAAGGCTGGGAATGCTGGGAATGCTGGGATGTCAGACTCTGCGATTCACAGAGATTCACACCGATAGCAACTGCAGGTCCCTTGAGGGATGTGGTGGAAAGACAGAAATTGGAAGGCTACATCCAAAGGTATGGCGACTTTGAAGACCTTTGGATGCCCTTGAAGGTGGGATATCCTTGGATGTCTGTTTGGATGCAGGTTTGATGTACTTGCCACTCAGACATGTGCATGTGAAGGTCTAATAAATCCCAACTTAGTGTATTGCACTGCAAAGAAACACAGCTTTGGGTCATTCCTGGCATTTATCCATTAAAGTTTAGGTGGTAGCTCACAGCTCTTGTGGTTCAGCATATGCGTAGGAGAAGGATCTCCGACCATTCGGCTTTGTGACCATCAAAGACTTTGTGGCAGCGCAGCAATTTGTTGAGAGGTCTCCCCACAAAGTCCCAGACGCATCGGTGGAGATCATTGCCAGATGGGAACATCGATGCTCAGAGATCATTGAGGGATGGAATAGAGATCAGCATGAATCAGCTTAAGATGACTAGAATATCCTTTTGGATCCTTTTGGAGCATACTGCAGGTCCTTCCTTTGTAGCCCCCTTCTGCTCCAGCAGTCTGTTGGATTTATCTCAATTTTACCCATTTCACTGAAAACACGCCGTGACTTGTGCTGAGGACAGAAGAATCATAAGAATCGGAAATCCTCTTTGCCTGGAATCCTTCAGCCGCTGGAAATTGATGATGTGTCTTTGAAGACTCTTCGAGGAATTCAGCAAGTTTTTCCCCAACAGCAGAAGCTTTGGGGTCCAGCTTTTACACTCAGGTTTGTTTTCACAGAGCAGCGTTTACGCGGAGCAGCTTTTACACACCGAAGTTTTGACGCAGAGAGGCCTTTACACAGAGAAGCTTGTACACACAGAAGCTTTTAC
>Ga0126342_10013835_pt1 | contig 14269 bp, 12 predicted proteins | sample Cyp1metagenome_FD_92528 | JGI IMG/M metagenome (GOLD analysis project Ga0126342, IMG submission 92528) | Coral microbial communities from Lord Howe Island, Old Settlement Bay, Australia - Cyphastrea 1 metagenome | ecosystem: Host-associated > Invertebrates > Cnidaria > Coral ...
CAGATTGCTGCGAGATCTATCCAGCCTCCACTTTGTTTGTCTCGACTAGTAGTGGTTCTGGAATCTGTGTGTATCACATTGCGTGACGACCTGTGCGTCTACAAAGCGGATCGTCTGAGAAGTTGACTAATATGATAGATTATAATGGGATTAGAATAATTGTCTTGAACATGTCTGTGGAAAGCCTGGTGGCGCCACAGCTGTCCAGTGCATTCGGGCCGCACCAAACCTTGCAAGAGCAAGGCATGAGCAGAGAAGCAAGCCTGTACTACGTGTGCCAGCAAAATTGAATGATGCTTGGTGTTATGTGCAAGGCCTTACAACAATGAGGCTGCCTTAGAAGGCGTGACGATCTTGGAAGTTGCACCACCCAGTGAGTATTTATCCCACCTGCCCTGCACACCTGAGAGCTTGGTTTTTGAGTCTGGATCATGTGACCTTCCCAAGCAGTTTTCGTTTCCTGACGTTTGGCGACAACTTCAATAGCAGCTTGGATGGTGTGACCTTGCCAAGCCGCCTCCAAAGCTTGACTTTTCGTGCTACGTCAACCACAGCCTCGAGCGAGTGCACTTGCCAAACAGTCTCCCGAGACTTGTTTTTGACATTGAGTCTGAGTTCAACCAAGACTTGGAGCAAGTAGTCTTTCCAAGTGCCCTCCAAAGTTTGACATGTGGTGCTGAATTTAACCAAAGCTTGTTGTGAGTGACCTTGCCAAGCAGCCTTCTCAGCTTGTCTTTCGGGTATGAGTTCAACCAGAAATTGAGAAACGGTATTCTGCCAAATGGTATTCAAAACTAGAAATTTTGCCAAAACATCAACCAGCGAACATTGACTATACCAAGCAGCCTTCGCAGCTTGACATTTGGTCCTGAATTCAACCTGAGGCTGAAGCAATCAACTTTGCCAAGCAGCCTTCAGAACTTGACTTTGGGCCACGGGTTCAACACCGCTTAGAGGGAGTGACGTTGCCAGGCAGTTGCCAAACCGTCTCGATTTTGCTAGACTTTTGGTCGTGCCTTCAATCAGAGCATTGCCGGAGTGACCTTTCCAAACAGTCTTGAAAACTTGGCATTTGGCGCTGAGTTCAACCAGAGCTTGGAACTGGTGTCCTTACCAAACACGATTGAAAGCTTGACGTTTGGTGCGTGAGTGGTTCAATCAGAGGTTGGGTCTGGTGACTTTGCCAAGCAGTCTTCAAAGCTTGAATTTCGGACGTAAATTGAACAAGGGCTTGCCGCATGTGATGCTGCCTAGCGAACTTTTAGACTGGACTTCTTTCTTTTCGAAGATTCAAGAGAAGTCTGGAGCGAAAGGCATTGGGAGACAACCAAAATTACACTTTCTGTACTGGCTTTGACAAGAGTTTGAACGAGGTGTCCTTCCCAAGGAGTTTGCAAAACAGGTCTTTTGGCGATGGGTTCAACCAGGCCTTGGGGGCATCGACATTCCCAAGCAGTCTACAAAACCTGACTTTTGGAGATGAGTTCGACCAGAGCTTGCAGGGAGTGACCTTGCATAGCGGTCTTCAAAGTTGCTTTTTGGTGCTGACTTCAACCAGAGCTTGCCAAGCAGCCTTCCAAGCTTGACTTTCGATTGCAAGTTCCACCAGAGTCTGGAACAAGTACTTTTGCCAAGCAACCTTGAAAGCTTGACTTTGGGTTCTAAGTTTAATCAGAGCTTGGAGCGAGTGTCCTTTCCAAGTAGTCTGTTGAACTTGACTTTGGGTGATGAGTTTAACCAGAGCGTCGAAGCAGTGACCTTTCCTAGCAATCTTGAGAAATTGACGTTCGGCCATGCATTCAACCAGAGCTTGGAACGAGTGATCTTGCCTAGCACTCTGGCGACGCTGACATTTGGTCATGCGTTCAACCACAGCTTGGAGGGTGTGACCTTGCCAGAAAATCTCCAAAACCTGAGTCTTGCTCATAAGTTCAATCGGATCATGGCACGAGTGATCTTCCCAAATAAGCTTCACAGCTTGACGTTGGGTAATGAGTGCAACCATGGCTTAGAGCAAGTTTCTCTGCCGTGCAGTTTAAAGACGTTGATCTGCAAGGGTCTATCCGTGAGCTTCCTGTGATGGTTATAGAATGTATAGATTTGAGGTATCACAAAAGGTGCGAAAATTTGTGAGGTTCTTCTGGCCATTGATACGTGGGTGAGTTAGGTTCAGGGATAACATCCGTAGTACACTGTGATCTGAAGAATCGGGCAGTCGTCGTATTTTTTTCAGGTACTTTGGCCGGGCCCAGAAATTATCAGACATCGGGTTCTTTGTCTTGCTCTGGTTGATATCTTTGTATTTCGTGACTACTACCTGTCAACTGATTCATCCCTCAGTTTTTTTCCTCTTGACAAAAAAACCAGCATGATTGAGCGAGTTTCCAAGATCAAGTGCTGCTGAATCTTTTTCACACCGAAGTATGAAACGCAACAACCAGGCTCATCCCTTATCACACCCTGCGTGGAAAAAACATGATGGGAACTGGGAACCTGGATTTTTTTTTGGTTTGGGAAGGTCAACTGGTGAATTCTTAGCAGCCTTTGTATTTAAAGACATTTGAAGGATCATGTACATAGATAGATATCTTGTTGCACATATATCATATATATATATATATATATATGCCAAGTATTTTCTCTATGCAGGGTTTCTAAGATCAGCCGGTGTACCACCCGGGCGCAAGATTTTTCCTGCAGGTGGCCATTTTCAACGAGCAGATCGGACTGGTTCGCTTGGCTGTCACGGTGCGCCACCATGACTGAAAGCTTCGAAAAAAAACATGGCGGTCAAAATTGGGATGAGACTGGACAATACAAGAGGTGTCCTCGAAAAAAACACCTAGTTTAAACCAATTGTTCACCTAGTGGGTCAACATTTGTTGAAAACTAGGTGTCCCCAAAAACTAGGATGATCCTCAAATGTTAAAAACCTTTGGACAATCGACCCTCTGTTTGCATTTTTGGGCAACGATTTTGACGCGCTCACAGGTGTTGAAACCGCTTCTCACTATTCCTGACTTTGTCCGCCATGACCGGTACTTGCAAGGAGATCCACCAGGAAGAGTATATTATTGGGCGATCAGATGTTAGCAGCAAACCAAGAGGTGTTTTGATGTTTCAAAATGGCATGAAGTATGTTCAGATTGTTCAGTAGATGATGAAATGCGATTAAAAAAAATGCGGCCTCTGAGGATTCCTCCGGAAATGATCTCTCCATGTTGCCAGGTGGTGGATGATTTGCGAGAGGCTGGACACCCTGACTTCCAGGACCTCCGTAGTTCTGGACACTGGGTGAAAACTGGGTCATAAAAAGGGGTTCTGATTGAGGGTTTCCAGATCCAGTACCAGTACATATTGGGATGGTGATCTGCATCATTTAAGTTTAAAGATGTTTAAAGTACTTTTGGAATCAGTCATTCATTGAAATACTCCTCCAAGGAAATACCATACATAGTAATACATAGTATACTGTATACCTCAAGCAACCATGGAAGTGGAAAATGACCCGCCAATGAACTTGGGTCTGGGCGATTACCCGAAATCACGACTGTCGCAACTCAAGTAGTGCCAAAGCTGCATTATAAGCCTTTGCTATTTCATTGGGAAGCAACCCGCTCCAACAGCAGACGGTAACATTTTAACCATGGTCACCATTCATCAGGGGTTCACATTCTCCATCATGGCCCCTATGTTATGAATTGGGGTTAATCTACCACTTTTCGTCACAAACTCATTACAACAGACAGACAGAAAGCCATGCCGTGCCAGGAGTTTCGCTTGGAGTGGTGGCTATCCACAGCCTTAGCCAAGATGAAGCTAGAACTCAACAGCCTCAGAGAACGACAGGCGTGGAAAGTTGAACGGTCACCAATCTATAGCAACCCCAGAATAGATAGGACAATGGGGGAAAGCTGGAAATATGTGGTATATGAATGTCATCTAAACATGTTTCTATCTTTTTTGGGGTTACTATATACTATATTCATACCACTGCATCCCGAAGTTTTGCTGCCCCACTTCTTAAGTTTTTAAATCCTTGTTTATGGTTCGAGGTAGTTTTGATGCTTTAGAATCATGCAATGTGGTTTCAAACAAGGACGATGGAGAACAGCATTCAATGCGACAATGTAGATGGCCTAGATGTAGGAAGGATCCAAGCAGGGTCTTTGAACAGGGTCTTTAACTGCAGGAACTGGGTCCATGTGTTTCATCGAAGTCGCCTGGAACAGTTTTCTTGTTACTTTTCCCACAACCCTCCATGACTCCATAGTATTATAATGTACCATATATGTGAGCACCTTAAAAATCCTGATGTATCCCATGCTGGATCGTCGCCCCACATGGCCCCCTGTGGCAGGGCAATTGGCGAAGGAAGCTGACGGAACTGCGGCAAAGCCATCCTGTGCCTGGTCGGCGAATTTTCGGTGCAGCTCATTGCACAGTGGTCATTCTCTACTCTGTAATTACTCCATAGAGTTGGGCCCCCGCAATCTCATGGATTTTCTGTGTCCTGTGAGATCGACTATGTTCTTTTGATCCTAGCTCAAAGAAAAAAGGAACCCTTGCAGGAACCCCGAGATACGGCGAAAAACAAGATGGATTCCTGCATTTTTTTCTTCAAGATCTCCCAGAGATAGTCCTGGCAGCTCCAGGTTTTGGGTTTCTTCGCAGCAAGACAGCTGGGTGCCTTGCTTCGTGCCTTGTTGCGGGATGAGGGCACTGCAGCCATGAAGGTGCTGCTGTTGGGCTGTTGGGAAGTGGGAATATTGGACTCCAAAATGGACTTCAGTTTAAATTCAATGGACTCTCCAAAAGAAATGAAGACATGGTTGATGAAAATTGACATGCAGATCTCCAAAAGAGCTCAAGCCTTGTTGTTTCTTCTTGTTTCCTCTTGACAGACCGATTTATGGTATTTCATCCAATCAATCACAGGTCTTAGATGCAGTTTCGCGAACCTGGTCCTGGAGCTCTGCCAGTGCTTGGTGGGAAAAGCTGAAGCTTCGTGTGGCGCCGAGTGCCACCCCAGAGGAGCGAAAAAGGGGGTTTGATCGGCAAAAAAAGGCATTTTCACGAACCAAATCGTGATATAACCAAGAGCACTTGGGATTTTGAGCAGCAAAAACATGAATTTTGGCCGAGTGACTGAGTATTTTGAGTATGGGTCAAAATTTCAGATCACTCAAAGATTCACTGTTCACTGTTGCTCGTGAACCATGCTTGGGGCATCCAATGTTGACCCATGCCCATTTCAAAATACAATGATGAGCTATCGCTGCCAGAGATGGGGTGAACTCAATTGTCAGAACTGGGGGCTCGTACTAAACCAAATCCTCCCCCTGGGCATAACAATTTCATCATCACTTCTGGAGAAACAGAAGCTGAATGCGTTTGAAGTCTTGAATCGAGTGTTCGCTGCAACACTGATTGGGGATCCTCTTGATCAGTGCCTTTCCATGAATGGGGATCCAACATTGCCGAAAGGACAGCCCAGCGGCTCTGAATCAAGATGCCCGGAACTTGCAGAACTTAGCGGACGGACTTCAGGTTGGAAATCCCACGGTCTCTGATCGTGGGAGAGTGGACCATTGGGGTAGCTGTGGATATCACTGTTGTGATGTTGTGCGGGTTGGCAGATGTTTGTCATTTTCGAATATTTTCGAAGTCAGACATCACTATTTTCGTTGACGACCCGATTGATGTCTACATGGGGCCAGTTTACCACTGCTAGTTCAGGATCATAGCCCACAACAAAAATGAAGCAAGCTATCTGCAGAAGCTGCCATCGTTTGCTCCGAAAGATGCACAAGATTCTGCCAGTTTCCTGGGTTTTCAATTCATCCGATTGTTGACCAGAAAATTTATGAACATGAACCATTCCTACCATCTTACACCAATTTATATCACTTCATAGAACTGTTGAGTGGTTCATAAATAAAAAATCGGGTCCACAGGAGCAGTGCGGCACAGGAGCTGTGGGCTTCCTTTGGATCGACTGCTGTGGCGCCAGCGGTGCCCGCGGAACCTTTTGATTGTGGCGCAGGAGCGCAGGCGCTCGGTGGAGCCCTTACCACGTTCTCAAACCATCCAGAGAATGGCGACAAAAATGGTCCACTTGATATTTTATTCAATGTGGGTGAACCAATAATAAACCACTCATTTGGGAATGGTAACCGTACCACCTATAAAAATGGTGATTTGGGGGATGGTTTATGGCATTGTTTTACCCACATGAGTGGATTTCTTGAGAATCACCACTGTCAGCTTGTTCAGCAAGCTAAAGGACAGGATTCCGAGATTCCCCCTCGGACTGGGTGAGGCGTCATCCCCAGCCCGTTGGATATGACGATGGATTGGTTTAAGGGACAATTTACAGGAAAGCCCCAGATTTCATGGGAAACTATGGTTTCCGGGTTCCGGTTAAGATTTTCCCTTAAATCAATCCATTGAATATGACGATATGACCTCCATTTTTGCTACTCAACATGTCCATTCGGTTGTTGGCTGCTCCGCCTAGACATTTCTTTCGATGCCATGTCATGGTCAGGTGGTTCTGGCCCAAGACATGCAGATGGCCACCGCTTTAGTGCTGCTTTGCTTCGAAGAGTTTTCCATGCCCCAATACCAATCTGTGCCCATTTTTCGGTGGGAAATGATGAGATCGGATTCATTCCACCAAGGTTCCTGGGCATGTGGAAGGGGATTGATTGGAATCAGAACTGAGCTAGTTGACTTAAGTGTGCTTCACCACCTAAAAACTACTGACCTTTCTTGGACTCAGATCTTTCGATTCCACTGCGGGTACGTTGGCCGGTCGAATCCGACTGACCAGTTTTTATCCACTGAATCATTTTCCAAACAAGTGTGACAACAACATGTTTCAATCAACCAATTGGGTCATACCAGTATATCTATCAGAGTCAATCCACATTTTTCTGACGGCCTTGCTGCTTGGATCTAGCCCCAGCTCCAGGCTCTGGCCCTTCCTCTCCTTGAAGCGCCGACCGCGGCCAGAGGAGCTGCTGCTCTGCCACGACAGAAGTTGCAGCGAACAGATGCAGCTGCTGCTGTTGAGGCGGTTCGGTTTTGCTGATCAGGTCCTGGTTGGGGGTGGTTGGTTGCAACTGGTTGGTTGCAACTGGTTGGTTGGTTGGTTGGTTGGTTGGGTGAATCTTCAGCTACCCTCCGGTAAAACGTGACAATGAACAAACCGCCATTGAGAGAGATGATGTTGCCAGCAAAATAAACCTCCATTGTTAGCTGGAGATTTTTCCAGCTAGCCACGTGTGATTACCAAAGAGTACACAATTCCAAGCGTTGGATTTCGCTGGGCTGAAGGTATTTCTTATTTCCCCACTGAGTCACTGGGAATCCAACAAACATGGGGAGCATATAATAGCATATATATATAACATATTATATATATATATATGTATTGTATATATATATATATATATATTATAGGCAATAATTTGTTCTTTTGGTTGCGCATCAGCAAATCCAAATCATACGCAGGAATATACATCAGCTACAAAAAAAAAGAAAAGTGCGATTGCAACCCATAAGACAGGGACTTGCAACCAAGAAAAGGTGGCAACATAATCCGGCATGGTCAAGATTGAAGGTGTTAGGAAACACATATTTGGTTTGTTTTGTTTACGATGTAAGTCTTTACGGACCTAGTTTGTCCCATACTGCATAATATATATATATATACTTATCTTGCGCGGAATGTTGGTTGACCTGGGGAGGCTGAATCTGTAGGTTGGTCACCATCATTTGCAACAATTACATCACATCTAGGATTATTGCTAAAACATCTAAGGCTTGTTGCTAGTCAATCCTACAAGGTTGTTAGCCATCACAAATGCGCGAAGCGGCGCTTGGTGGTCAGGTGGGCTCATGCTTCGCAGGGTTTCTTCTGCCTCTTGTTGCCAGACAATGCGTCCTTCGCGGCTCAACAGGCGATTGTCCAAGCAGCAATCTGGCGGCAGCGGGTGGGACTGTCGGGTGAAAACCATGTCGTGGGAGGAACATCGAAAAGCATATTTCGGAATGAATCAGACTTGAAAACCCTTGAAAACCCTTGAAAACCATATCAGGGTATGGATTTCTTCGGATTCCCACCTTGAATGTTTATAAAGAATCGCATCACAGTGTGATAAAACGCAGCGTTTTTGGACGACCATCCGCAGTTCACCGAGGTGCACGATGCGACTGATGAGGCCAAGCAGAAGGGCTCACCACCAAGTTGAGCTATCCGTAATTCTAAATTTTAGATACTTCATCGCAAATGGATCACCAACAAAATCATGTTGGCATTTTTTTCATCGTGTACCACCAAGCTTGAGTTCATTTTTTTCTCACAACTTACAGACTCTTACAGACGAGAATCAGTCCGTTGCCCCACCTTTTGTGCAGGCTGGTCCACTACCAAAACCACGATGCCCTTTGCTGCTGGTGGTCTGGGGAACACATGCTGCGCAGGCAGTGGATTGGGCGGACACGTCTTCGAACATTTCCCAAAGAACTGTCTGGAGTTGCTCATTGTCATTAAGCTTCCCTCCAGATTTACCAAAGACATGAAACCAAGTCACATAAGATCAATGACATGTTCCAAGTTGGGAATATATATATATATATGTATATTGTTTTGTTGGCGAAGTTGGGAATGTCATCCCCTGACCGTCAGACCCCTCCACGCAGGCGCAAGTGGCCACCCAACTCATGGCGCATCGGGTGGAACTGCGGCCACCTGAGACTCAGCCCTTTGCGGAGGAGGCGACTGCAGATGGCTGAACTTTTGGAGTTTTTTTTGGCCTTGATAGGATTTAGTAGGGATTAATGGGATTTCATAGGGATTAATAGGATTTCATAGGGATTAATAGGATCTAATAGGATTTAATAGGGATAAATAGGATTTAATAGGATTTAAGATGGATTACTAGGGATTTGATAGGATTTAATAGGATTTAATAGCATTAATAGGATTTAATAGGGATTTGATAGGATTTGATGGGATTTAATGGGGATTAATGGGGATTTGATAGGATTTAATAGGATTTAAGAGTGATGTGATTGGTAGCACCACAGCAAGTCTTTTCGGATGGGAGGTGATGTCGCTGATCTCGGCGCAGAAGTGGCTCTCTGTACACGTGGGCCCGCGTGGAGTCTCAGGTGAAACGAGGAGGGATAGGCCAATAGCAAGCAATCCCATAAACCAACCACATTTTGATGGTTTACACCACCCATTTATGGATTTTATATGATTTTATGGCAACTTTGTGGTAAATTTTGGGGATGGTTTATGATTGCTTTGCCGACATCAAAAAGGCAGCTCCACCAAGGCATTGTGGTTGCGGCAAGACCTTTTCAGTGCGGATGACAGCCAAGGACAGGGCTCTCCGCAACGGGTTGAAGCGGTGTGCGACATACAACATGATGGGGCAGTGCAATTCTTTCGGATGCAGATAGTGCAGTACTCTTTTTTCGTTAGATCATTTCAATATCCGATATCCATTGAAGCTGAAACCCATCGTAGGCGGGTTGATCCTTCGCAGGCACCATCTTTCAAGGCTACTTTGAATGTCCTCTTCTTTTTCACCTGCATTTTTCTTACGACAACGAAACACGGCAATGGAACCCCTCGCAGGAGTCCATTGGCTACAGCTGTTTGAAGCTCACGGCCAACATGGGCGTGGGAAAGCTGAGCCAAGAGTTGAAATCCCTTGAGCTGGCAGGTGAAGACAGCTGGCGCAAGGAGGGAATCACAGCTTGTGGGAATGTCACAGAGCCTATGTGCATATGTTATCCCAAAGTTCACTTTGTCAGCTTCGGAATTTCATGGCGACGAAATACAGTACTTTGACCTCCTTTGGTTTTGTTCAAAAAACAGGACACTTACCACCAATTTGTATACTGCAACATCAATGGGAAACGGGTGATAAACGATGGGATTTTTACGGGTGCCCGACACAACGTTGGACCGTTGGCGTATTTGGGATGAACATTTCCCAGAAGGTGACCCAATGGTGAAATCAAATGGGGATGGGTCACCTATTATGACCATATGGCTGGGGGAATAAACATTCATCAGATATTTTTTGGGATACCATTCGGATGCTGTTTGGTTCTGACGAAAATCGCCAAATCTCCATGAAAGACTCACCATTTGTGGTTCCCAAGCCCTCCGTCAATTGTGGTTGGTGAGGCCACCAACGGCTGTAAATTGTGGTTGGTGAGATCACAATTTCTGCTGATTCAATCCCCAATTGACCGAATTATGGACCCAGCTATAGATTTGTGATGATTGGGGATGTGTCATCAGACTCACCATAGATTGTTTGCCACTCTTGACCCAGCTAAAATTGACTCAAACTTATCAGCATTTAATTAAGATCTATAGACTATCATATAATCAGCTCCAGGGCAGTGTATTTCCCAGCTTGCCATGCTTGATTACCCAAGGGTATTATCCCATTAAATCCCCACCCCCAAAAGACCTATGATGATTGATATATCCCCATGATATTCTATGATATTCCCATAGAATATCAGTATATTCCCATATCATATGCCATATATCAACAATCTTTGATTATCCATTTATAATCATTTAGTTCGATGATTTTCCCAGCTACACACCTCCATTGATAGCGTATTTTCCCTCATCTTTTCCCATATTATGGTTTTCCATGATTTTCCCATGGTCTTCCATTTTCTTTCCAATGATTTTTTCCTATAATTTTCCCATGATATTCCTATGATATTACCATGATATTCCCATGTTTTTTCCATGTTTTTTTCATATTTCTTGGAGATTTCCCACGTTCTCCAGGCTCGGCCCCGGCCTCGGCTTTGCTGCACCTGGATCTGAGTGCGGGGCAACAGCTCTTGGCCTCGGATGCCTTTGCCGTGGCGCTGGTGGTACCTTGGAATGTCACGGATGGTATCACCATGGGGGTTGGGGGATGGGTCCAAGTGGGGGATCCAAATTGGGTAATATTGGTAAAACAATAAACCATCCCCAATTTCACCATAGGTGGTATGGTTAGCATGCCCAGTCATGGGTGGTTTATGACATTGTTTGACCACCATTACCCCTAAAATTGGATGGTTTAGCCCTAAAGTTTGGATGGTGAATATTAAAAAATGGACGAATAATCTGCGATTTGTTGTGGGTCTTAAAGTTTGAACATAACCAAAAGTCACCATGGTTGTTTCAATACTAAAGTTAAATGATCATCCATGACTTAGATGATTTTGGGGTACAGTACCCCCATGACTGTGGAAACCGCGACATGGGGAGAATGGTAAGAACATAGGTTTTATATAATATAGGTTTTCAACCACAGGTCTATGACAGTTATAAGATGCTTTATAATATAAAATCGTATATAATGACAAACTATGATAATGGTATACACCACATGAACATGGTTTTACATATATATATATGAGATATATATATGGTTTTATTACTCATTTACTTAACATCATGCGAGTATTCCTCATGCATCGCCATGGTCTTTTGGCCAGGGTTGGGTCACCGTGTTTTGCTTCGAAAAAGAGGGCTTGGTCGCCTCCCATTCTTCACAACCAAACAGGTAGATCTACCAACAATTTACAGTAGGTGTGTCTGAACATGTTGTTTGTCTTTTTCTAACCACCCCAAGAATGCAGATTGCTGGCAAAATTTGACTTATCCACTGGAAGTGTTGTTTTGTTCCCCTAAAAATTTGTTTTAAAATGTTTTAAATCTACCCTGTGCTTATTTTTTTGCATAGATGTGGAAAACCCATGGTTAAAACCCGTTCGGAAAATGATCCACATTCATGATGGGGCATTCCATACACATCTTTTTCCACGCTTACAGGAGGGTATAAGTGGGGATATGCTATCAACTATCAGACGCCATTATATATATATATACATATATATATACATATATATATACACATGTTTCCATCTAGGGCTGATCAACGGGATTTTACAGGAGGGTACCACGCCATTTCCCGGAAGACAAAGTAACAAAACAGCCTCAGGAACTCCTGATCCTGGGACGTCTGGGTCGAACCGCCGCTCGTGATCCCACCGAAATCTTCCAGCTGGACAGCAGGCGGTGCACTTGGCCAACTTTCCGGTGAATTTCATCAAGATCCATGGGGATTTACTGTAGCCGTCAATAAATGTGGACTTATATAATCGCGAATCAAGATATCTTCTGAATCTATGAAATTCTATGAACATCGACCAGTATAGATGAAGGAGATCTGCAGGATTTTTTTCCAAAGAGAAGTGCGAAAATTCGCTCCCTGAGGCCGTGGGCTGCAGGGTACTGCAGGGTACCCCAAATCCCAGGCTTCGAACATCATTTTTTGATGAACATTTCATAGTGAGGGGCCCCTCATTTTTGCTTGGTTTTACCATGTTTTACCATGTTTTACCCCCACATAATACAGGTTGTGGGTGACCCAACCAAAGATCCAAAAAATTGGTTATATTGCTTGGTTGAACCCCCTCTGCAAATCCATCTGTTGGTTGGTTACGCCCCTGGTAAATCACAATTATAATTCCATCCATATCCTCCTGGTTATATACTTTGTGGCTGGTTATACCCCTATATATTTGTTAAGTTCTATGAAATCCCGTTGACATCTTATGAAATCCTATTAAATTCCTATTGAATGATATATTTAAAAGAATCTTATGAACTCATTAAAATCCTATGAATTCCTATTAAAACATATTATGAACTCCTATTTAGAAAATCCTATGCCCTTTTATTAAAGTCCCATTAAATCCTATTTATACGAATCTTATGATTTCACATTAAAATCCTATTAATTCCTATTTTAAATCTGATGACCTCCCAATAAATCCTATTTAAACAAATCTTATGAAATTCTAGTTAAACCGTATTCAATCCTATTTAAACAGCTTATGCCATTCTATCAAAATTCTATCAACCAAATCTTATGACATTCTATTCAAATCCTATTTAAAAAGTCTTATGGCATTCTATTAAATTCCTATTCAAAAGAATCTTATGAGATTCTATTTTTAATCCTATTAATTCCTATTTAAAAGCCTCTTATAAATTCCATTTAAACTTTATTAAATTCAATTTAAGCATCTTATGAAATTCTATTAAAATTCTATCAAACAAATCTTATGACATTCTATTAAAATCCTATTAAAAAAGTCTTATGACATTCTATTAGATCCTATCAAATCCTTTAAAACAGTCTTATGAAATTCTTTAAAATCCTATGAAATCCTTCTTTTTAAAGCCTTATGAACTCCTTTTAAATTCCTATGAACTTCTTTCGAAAAAAAAACAAAAAAACATATGAACTATTATGAAATGCTATCAAAATCCTATTACATCCTATTTTAAGAAAAGCTTATAAAATTCTGTTTTGTGTCCGATTACATAAGGCGTCATGATAAATCCTATCTTTTTGCTGCCCCAAGAGCTCTACTTGGCCAGGGTTCGCGTGGCCATCGAGCTTCCCGCAGGGGTGGAGGTCGCCGGTGGTAGCTGGGCCGCCTTGCCGTTGCTCAGCTGGCTACCCCTGGTGAGCTGCTCGTCAGAGGCGCCAATCAGATCCATTGAATCCATCAGCGTTTCTCTGAAAATTGATGGCTGCCCCAAAATCATTGATCTTTTTTCCGTGTTTATCATCTTGGCCAGTAAAATGAAGAGTCATTTAAGGTGATATTCCGCATTTTGTGATATCAACTCAGGTTTTTTCCTAGTTGAACAACTTGAAACCATCAAAATGGTTCTATTGGTTACAAGTTCAAAACATGTTGCTGTATATTTGGGTGTGTTTGCAAATAGGGTACCGTAGATCCAATTGTTTATCATCATTTACACCTTAAAGGATAGACATTTTGGTGTATACCCCATTATCAGACAAGCCATATTAGTGGTATTATTGGTTGGTTTACCAGATTCTTCACAGCATTAAACAAATCCCATGAAAGGTTGGTTTAATCCCATACCATTGAAACAACATCCCAGTGAAGAACATAGCATCCCTTAACACATCCCATAGTTTTCCATTGAACATTTGCAGATGGATACTTGGAATATCATATATACCAATATATATATATATATATATCATGTATATATAGAAGAAGAAATTCGGATTAAAAAAACACTAACCATAGCGGTCCCAAAACGGATGCTCAAAATCCGGCGTGTTGCCTTGGGCACCGTCGGCTACAAACACCAAATGTGTCACAAACCAACCGA
>Ga0126342_10013836_pt1 | contig 14269 bp, 18 predicted proteins | sample Cyp1metagenome_FD_92528 | JGI IMG/M metagenome (GOLD analysis project Ga0126342, IMG submission 92528) | Coral microbial communities from Lord Howe Island, Old Settlement Bay, Australia - Cyphastrea 1 metagenome | ecosystem: Host-associated > Invertebrates > Cnidaria > Coral ...
ATATAATATATACACAGTAAATTTATATATACTATATATATAGTATTTGGCCATAGTATATATATATACTTTATATAGTATATATATATATTTACTGTATATATATACAGTATATATATATAGTAAATATATATATATAGTATATCTATATATATACAGTATATATATATATAGTAAATATATATAGTGTATATATATAGTGTATATATTTAGTATATATATAGTATATATATATATTTATTTATGGGTTTATTTCATGGAACATCCGAAAATCCTATGAAACATGGATGAAAACTAGGGGTACCTCCATTTCAGGAGACCCCCAAATGTGATTCTAAGTCTGTTTTTTCAATTTCTCCAACGATGATTTCCCCAGTGACTTTCATGCGTTCACAGGAGCAGCAAATAATATTCAGCAAGTACTCATATTTAGCAGGATTTTTGTTTGCTCTTGGCAGAGCATTGAACAAATAGGTTTGTTGGTTGGTGGTTTCAAACATTATTCATTTTCCATTTTATATATGGGATGTCATCCTTCCCATTGACTTTCATATTTTTCAGAGGGGTTCAAACCACCAACCAGATTTACTTGGATCATAGTGATCATAAACATCCTAAACTCAATGGCTTCGTTGGAGCTTGTCACAATGGGATGTACCCAAACCAGCCTTTGGATGCCATGGTGCTGCCGGCGGACGCCGAAATCTTGCTGTCCAATAGGTTCCGTACGGCTCTGAAACCGACTGGAGGGGCAAGAGGTTTAATACTTAGAATGTGAGGCCCCCAAGATAGATAAGTTGGTTTTTAAGCCCCAGTAACTAGTTCGTTATAAGTACCATAAACCATAATTATTGGAGTTATAAACCAACTTAGATATCTTGGGGGCCTCACATTGTAATGACCTTGTGTGCCATACCGGTAACACATGTTAATTTGAACCAATAGATGTTCAACAGATGTTAATGATTGCTAATAATGATTGATGGCTTTTGAGAATGATTACTCATGGTTGATCTGGATGAATTTGATTCTGACCTCACGTTGTGACGTCACTGAATTCAGCTATTTTCACGTCAGGGAATTAGGTTATTTTTGTAATCCAGCCGTGCATGGAGGAAGATCTATGAAGATCTGGTTTGTGGTTTGGAACATGACTTTTATGACTTTCCATGTATTGGGAATGTCATAATCCCAACTGACTTTCATATTTTCAGAGGGGTAGGTATACCACCAGCCAGATATATATATATATATAGTATGTTATAATCCCATCATATAACCATATATAACCACTATGGTTGGTATTATAATCACTATTTATATTTTCAGAGGGGTAGGTTGAAACCACCAACCAGAGATGTGTTTTTTTTCAACAAACGTCCTCTATTAAATCCACCGGAACTGAGACCTGGGTCATAAAACATGTCCAAGGCATCGTAGTTCAAATTCCAGCATTCCAAAAGCCGCTAAGGGACTCAGGCATGTCCACGAAGGTATATGCAGTATTGTATTGTATTATATTATATTATATTATATTATATTACATTACATTATATTATATTGTATTATAATAGTTATATCATATCATACTATATTATTTTATATTGTATATATAATATAATATTATATTATATTATAGTATATTATATTATATTATTATATTATATTATATTATATTATATTATTATATTATACTATAATATAATATAATATATTATATTATATTATCTTATATATATATGTAGATAATGGTGTTTACCCTTACCCCAATTACAAGAACTACATTGTTGTTCCTATCGCTGGAAAATACCGTTAAAATCCGTTAAATATGTATGAAGAGTCCGCGGATATTGTACCTTTTCTTTCTTAGGTGTTCCTACGTTCATGTATTTCAACAGCCTTGTGAGGTACTTAAGGAGGCAATGTTACCAATCACAATAGAGGACATTCTCTTGGAGCTAGCTCCAATTCAAGTTCCTGTTCAACGGTGCTTTGTACTGATCGAAACGTGTTTTGTTTTTTTGTCTAAATGGTGTTTTTCTCAAACTTGAGTACCTCAGTGTGTTTTTTAGCAGTGTGTAAAAGCGTATTCTTCCTTTTCACATGGCCATAAGATGGTTTATTCCCATTCCAAACCAACGAACCAACGCACCAACGCAGAGGCAAACATCGGTGCTATGCACTTTGGGCCCCTCAAGATCGGATTTTTTGGCTTACATCCACGATAGCTAGGATTCATAGTGGATATATATATATATATTGTACATATATATATATATTGTACATATATATATATGACTCCATTTGAGTAAAGAAACTTATGTCTAAAAATTATAGATTTTTTGTTTCGGATACGCTTTCCATGGTGGCGCCATTGAACCACCGTTGAAGTGGCAACTGGCTGGCCGCACATTGACATGTTTCCCTCTCCTGGAGGCACTTGGCACATTTCTGATGGAAAGCCGAAGAGGAACCAATCACAAAATGGAGTTGCCAAAGCATGCAATGGTTGATGGTTTTACCCTCTGGTAAACTAACGTAGCTATAGGGGGTCACAATTATTAGTGGGTAAATCAACTATAAATGGCAATTTTCAATAGCTATGTTAAATTACCGGAGGGTAAATGTCCTTGCGTTTTGAGAATTGTTTGACAGAAGATCTACAGGAAAACATACCCTCTGGTTATTTAACGTAGCTATGGGAAATCACCAGTTTTAATAGGTAAATCATCATCATAAATCATCATAAATCAGCATAAATCATCATAAATCATCTAGAAATGAGCCATTTTCCATAGCTATGTTAAATAACCAACGGAAAACATAATTTGATTCGAGATGGTGTCATGTATGTTTCCCTTTAAATAAGCCGTTGAATGTTCCAGACTCTTGGGGGAAAAGTTTATATTTATTAACCTCCAATTATCATGGCTATTAATGGAAATCGTTAACCCATTGAGTTGAAACATGGAGGAAAACATGGTTCATGATACTGTTTTCATTCTTTGACCATGGGTATTAATATTAATAATAAGAATTATCCATGGGTATTAACAATGATACTATTTTATTAATAATACCCATGGTTAATAATATAATTACCATCTGGTTATTTAACATAGTCATGGAAAAACCCTTATAAATGGAGGTTTCTAGCTGCGAAAATCATCTATAAATGGGCCATGTTCCATCTATAAATGGGACATTTTCCCATGAGGAAATGTTGCTTCTGCCTATGAACTGTGCCAACGTCACTATAAATGATGATGGTTAAGGGAACATCCTCCAAACGTAACACTTGTTCAAAGGGACGGTATTCAAAATACATACAGGTGTATCACTCTGTATCTACAGTTATGGCCCTTTACCAGTTATAAGTACTAACAAGTCATCCCATTTATAGAATGTATCATCCCATAGAAATATCCAGTTACAGTAAGTATAACTAATGAATGGCCATAACTGTAACTTTTATCCTCCTAACTATAGATATATGATTTCACCCGGGTGAAATGCAACAAGTTGGCGGTATGTGTCGTGTCCTGACCCAAAAATATAGGAGTGTCTACAAATGATGACAACGACGTTCAATCTATGAATGCCATGCTCTATAGCAAGTGGAAGAATCCCAGCTCTGCGGCAAGAAAAGATCTTGCGGCGATGGTAGACTGGCAAGCCCACAAATATGGCAACTATGGCTATGGCTGCTATGGGTGGCCAAACTACAGGTTAAACAAAAACGTGGTGGCTTGCAAGCAGTTTGGTGACAGATGCATGCCAGATTCCAGATGTTTTGGATACAGTCAGACAGGTTTCTAGATTCTATGGGAGTGTCTGAAAACAGGGTATAATGGCCCTTTTAATAAGGACAATTATGCAGTTGTGGCCCTAAACAGTTAATTTTACGGGTTTATTTCATGAAATATAACCAACTAGTTATAGGAGTTATAATTCCATTTGCACTTGTTAGTTGGGCCGTAACTGTGATGAACCATGTCATTCAAGTGGTTTCCAACTGACTGCCATCTTGACTATCCGGTGGCAACTGAGCAGTCAGGAGCGAAGGAGTTGAAGGAGCTTTCTTAATGGGGAGCCCTGGGGAGCTACGTCGAGCAACCACTTGATAGTTACCCTCTGGTTATTTAATATAGCCATGGAAAATGGCCCATTTATAGATGGTTTACCTAAAGGGTGTACCCCGGACCCGACGTATCCTGGGGGGGAGGGTTTGCGGGCCGTCGTGCAACTCAGGCATACCCCTGTCTGGATGCGTCGAAAATAGAACGGGGCAGGTGGTCGAGAGGAACTGTTGGCATAATATTTACATATATGCATATGAAAAGAAATCAAAAAAGGTGTATATTTACATGTATGTTTGTTTTGCATGCATACGTACAGGGAGCGATGCTGAAAATCATGGAAAGACCAAAATCGGTAATGGAGGTGAATGAATCTTGGATGTAGGGTACATTACATTATAAGAAAATTTGGGATTTTAAGATTCTTGGATTTAATGCAGTGTGGGAATTTGCACGGTTAATGAATTTCTTGGCATCAGCTAAAGGTTCAATTAATGTGCCTTTACGAGTTTATAATCCATTGTATCGGCGATTTTTCTCAATGAGAGAACAGGTGCAAAACAAATTGTGAATAGTTTTTGTTGTGGCTGTAAAGGGATTTCACATTACATTCGAAATGAAAATTGCATCTGTCAAGTAAATACCAGAAATTAGGCTTCCAGGTGGGTTGAGGTCGTCTGGCAGGTTGCACCAACCTGTGGTCGCGTTCAGTGAGATCAAAGAAATAAGTTGTGGCATCAGATCAGGAGAACGCGGATGGTTCTTGCTCATGGCAAAATGTGAAAAGATTGAAGAGAAGCGAGTGCGGAATGATGACCAGAAACGAATTTGCAGAAGTTGGATGTGAAAAAGGAAGAATGGACCGATGGGGCATTGACAGAATATGAGCGGAGAAGCAGAGATTATGGAAAGCTATGAAAGGAAAAAGCTACAGATGGACTGATGAATGTGTGATGAAAAGGTGAGCACGTGACGAAAAGGTGAGCGAGGAGATTCAGCTGCCAGGTTCTAATGATGTAAAGTGCCTGAAGGAGAGGGAAGAACCATGGGTATTTCGATGTGTTGCCGTGTGAAGAAAACGTGAGCAAGGAGCGGTGATGATGATTTGTAGTTAGGATATATGCTAGAGTGTTTGAAGCTGGAAAGGAACCGTTGATTTTTGTGCTGCCATTTGATCGAACGCGCATGGCTTTGCAACCGGCAGAAACCAGTGGGTGTTTTCAGAGATTCTATGCGCTAAATTGCGGATGTTTATCCCATTGCTTGTGATATTGATGAACGGTGAAGATTAACTGGGTATGTGGCTGCTGGATGTGGGTTCATGGGGCTGTGAGTGTTGAATAGGGGCGGATTGCTGGATGCGGTGTGGAGAAAAGGAAGGCAAGAGAGCTTACTACAATTTCTACGTGCTGATGTTGGAACATGGGTGAAGAAAGAGCGAGCAAGGATCAGCGTAGATGTTACCTTATTTGTTGATGGTGTAAAGTCAAAGGTGAATATGCACAATGCATATGTGAGGTGATGATGGGCCAGTGTTACGACCGCCAGCGGATTGCTGACAGCAACAGAAGTATTCAGTTCAGATCATGATAAAAAAGACAAGGGCAGGAAAATGCAAAAAGGATGGGCCAGCCGGCCAGCCGACCAGCCTGTCTACCATTATCTTTTCTCATCTGGTGAAAAAATAAATGTGGTATGGATGTATGTGGACTCCCGGTGTTGAGTGAGCGGTGAAGTTTTGCTGGATACAGAAAGGAGGAAGTAATTCGCGGATTTGTTGCGAATGGGCTTATGTGCTGAATTGAAGAAAAGATGCGGGAGATTAGCCCTAGTGATTTGAAGCTTGGGTGTTACCAATGGTTAAAGTCTATTGAACTGGATGGGCACATTATTGTGAATTTGTTTGCCCAGATGTTTCCTGATTGAAAGCATCCATGAGTGAATGCATAAGAGAAGCGATTATCTTTCGAGTGCTAAGAATGGGTTGGCTTTCTGATTGGAGAAGTGCGATGGTTGAAGTGACAATCTGAAGCCCGATTTGGAACGCAATGGCGTTTGACTGTTTTAATCGTATCGGTAAGTCAGTATGATGCAAAAAGGTTTATTGAGAAAGTATTGGTCTTTGTGGTTTGTCCGTGTGCCAATGATGTATCTGGAAAAGAAGGCAATGCAATAAAGGGTACCGAGTACCAGTTGACTTGACCATTTGCATCAGGTGTGTGTGTGTGTGATGAGTGATTTTGTAGTTTGAATGGTCGGCATGTTATCAGTTTGTGACGGTGTGTCAGGAGCGAAGGCTTTCGGAAATGGGAACAGGCAGAAAATCACGAGGTTCTGTTTCTGGGTTTAGGGTGGTGTGAAGGGGCGGGTGGGAATGCATTTTGCATTTGTTTTGTGCTAATGCGGAAATCTGTATGAAGAAAATGCGGGCAGGTGTCAACACACATGTCTAATTACATCATTTCGTCGTTTGAATGTCTGAGGACACATGCCAGAAGGAAAGGTTGGGCCTGGCGATGGACAAAGATGAACAAGAATTGATGCATGAAGAAAGGGATTTGAAATTGTTGTCATTACGCAGGACATGGTGGCAGAAGAAATAGAAAAAATCCAGCAGCAGTTGTTGTTTGGATAGAAGATAGAAAAAAACACTCATTGGCTGGTGAAGGGGGGGGCAAGTAGAATGTCTGTAAACAACTTTTAGAATAGCTGGAGAAGATAGAGGGCCAAGTTTTGACCATCTTCTTATTTTTTGGTATGGGGTGAGCAGCGACCGTCTGCTGAATATGGAAACAGGAATGCATCGGAGTGCGATTCTCAATGTATTTTTTCTCATTGCAGGTGGTATGAACATATTATGTTCAAAATAATTGTGCTGACGTATTGCAAGTGTAATGTTCAGCGCGGGGGGTCTGAAAGTTGATAGATCATTGAGCAGGTGGCATCAATATGTTGACTGGAAATTTGCATCTATTATAGGATGGCATGACTGAGTGCACCGATCAGGCGTTTACATTGGCAGCTTGGGGAGCTGCAATACGCAGCTTGGTGAGCATGCCGCTGGAAGAAAGGAAGGACCATGCTGGCTGCAGCAACATCAATGATCCTGCCTTTGCACTCATAGCTCATCGCCGACAACCAGCAGACACAAAAAAAAGGTTGCGTTGCCGTTCTTGATTTTGCCCAAACATGCCGCCGCAAATCTGTGGTACTGAGTTTACACACTTGCTTGCATCCTTAGTTTTTTTTGTGAATGGTTTTGCGGGCTTGTAGTTAGGTGTTTGGTTTGGCCTCGGAAGAATTCACTGTTGGCATCCCAACCATTCAGACATCAGGTCTTCAAATAGTTTGCTGTCTTAACGATTTCGGCATCAGGTGTCCACATTGCATAGTCATATCCGCTGGCTTTCAAATGCACAAATATGTAGGCGTGTATTCTGGGCGGGGTTGCTTTGTGGCGACAGCTTCAGGCGGTGCAGAGCAATATTGGATGACTTCATCCTTCTGATGTTTTTTCGCGAGGCTGAGGGGATGGTACTGGTTCTGGACGACCAATTCGTGTTTGTCTCTAGTCAACTCATCCCGGTTTTTTCGATGGTACTTAGTAACATTGACGTGAGTCAACAGCCAACACATGTAAGAATTCTTTCTTCTAGTCAGTGACATTCCTGGGTGCAGCCCATGCTTGGGGAATGCAAAACTTTTTCTCCATAGCTGCAAGCTCAAAATGAGGCGAAGATGGCAGAGGAGAGCCACAAAATGGCCTCGCCCTGCACTTCCGGCGGCAGCAAGCCCGCCGCATGAAAAGACGCGCCAGTGCCGCGAAAGCGGCATGCCAAGGAACGCTCTGCTGCAGCTTCCCTAGATCCTACAGATGTTTTGGCTGCTCGGCTGAGAGCAGGACGCACCATGCCAAACCTTCTCCGAGTGCTCAGCGTCTGCCTTTTCGAGCCATGTTTTTTTTGCATGGAGGATGATGGGTTGACCGTCTGTTCGCACATGTAGTCCCAATTGCTGAATGCTTACAATATGTTTTTGAATCGCGGGATGCAGTAACACGCCGCAGTTGAACATGGTATTGATAGGCTTGTATGATGATGCAAAATGTGAGAGGCTAACGATCAATTTTTGCTTTTTTGTGTCAATGACGTGGTTGGAATGACAGGGCGAAGTGATTTGATTATAGTGTAGACCGTGATATGGAAGGGCATGACAACATGATGGCACTGGAAAATGTTGTTCTGTTGGATGCGAATAAACATGTGGGGCTGGAGCCCAAAGAAGATGAGCGTGGTTGAATACAAACAGGTGACGGTCCTGGATCGTTGCAGTGCTTTGTCATCTTTTTTGACCGAGCAAGATAATACCGAGAAGTCTTTGAGTGTTGAGTAGTGCAGCTGACAGATCCATCAAAAACAAATCTTTTTAAGGACGAAACGATTTTTGCAAGTACGGCTGAGAAATGCTCTGAAGTGGCAGACAAAAAGGATGTGTACTAAGGGAGATTTCATCTTGGGGCATTGTGTCAGCAGTGAAGATTTATCAAACATGGCTTCCGGTAGAAAAAATCATGGGGTGTTTCTGGTGGGGTGGCGTTCTGGATCAGTGCGAAGAAGGGGTGAGCAAAGTTGCTTTGCAATCAGGAATTGATAATGTCGAATTTATTGTATGCACGAAGGAAAGGTGAGCAGGGAGCACGGCAACTTTCTATTTTGAATTTTATGTCCTCCTACATCTTCTCAAGAAAACGTGGCGAAGAAAGGCCGGACTTTGTAAACGGCAAGGACGAACAAGGACGGATGCACACGGAAGGTGACCGTGGAACTTTGTCCTGATTGATGACAAATTATGAGAAATGAAAAATAAACGATCCGAGCAGGTGGAACATAGATGTGACAAGGGACTGTTCGTGTACGTGAGGCTGCAGTGCCGCTTGGCCAGTGAAGTTCTGGCAGGAATGTCATAAAAACTAGGATGGAAGTAAATTGTGATTTTCTATAGCTACGTTAAATAACCAGAGGGTAAATCATATTTAAACTTATGATATTATTTTTTATTAAATCATATCAAATCAACATTTTTGCTGGTTCAATCCCAATTTCTGTTGGTGAAATCTATGTTTTCTTGGGAAGACAACATTTTTTTTGACAGCTGACCTCGTCAGATGCAGGACCTGGAGATCTTTACCGCATTGAGGGATGAATTGAGTTTCTTGGCGCCACAAAAATTGGGAGCCAACAAAGACGGGGGAAAAACTGGATTTCAACAGCAGAAAAAGGGATACGATGGGATTATTCAGGGGATAAAACCAAATAAGATAACCAGAAGGAGAAGGGACTTCCAATCATGGGCTAAGTTGGTTGAACTACTGCAACTAGGCCATCGATTCGATTTTATGCTAGGCATTCTGCTACGAGTAGTGAGTGGGGGATGAGTCAAACACTGGCTCAGTACGCCTTTCCATCTAGGAGGGTTGGGCAACAGCAAATACGGTTTACGTTGGCCCATTCCACTGAACATCTTGCGTTTTTTAAACATGTTTGTACTAATTGATGGTATCCTCTTGTGTTGATTCTGTTGGCAGTTTGATATTCGTGTTTATTGATACTCCAAGTTTTTTTTAATGCTATAGACATTGGAAACTTGGGAATATCCCTTGAATCATAGCCCGTACATAGAGCTACTTATGGTAGCTTCCAATCCATCGGTACCTGAAACGGCTGTAGGCTTTGGTCCCGGCGATACCTTCGACAAACGTTTTAAACTGCAGGTCTGGGAATTGGTCGAGCCTGGGGCTGTGGTTGAGACATGGCCCGAACTATCCCCATTTATGGAATGATAACTCCATGTATAACTATAATATTAAGTTGTAAATGGTTTTAAACTGTGGATAATGTCCCATTAAATCCCATTAAATTCCATAAGCGGCATTTTCCCAACAATTTTCAAGGAGATTTGATATCATCTGAGACCTTAAACTAGAAGGAAAGTCCCACTGGATCCAAGATTGAGGATTCAAGATTCCCCAGGAAACATTGCGTCGAAACTTAAAACCAGTACTTCGAGTTTTTGTTTGACAACAGTAGTTGGCCTAGATATGAAGCAACTTAGCGAAGTATGGGGCCAACACCTTGCAGAACATGGTTTCAGTATCCGCAATGCCTTTGAAATTCACAAAATGAGGGACTTTCAGTTATGGCCCCAAATGCCAATTATAAGTACTAACAAAACCTCGTTTATATGTTCCCATAGAAATAACCAGTTATAATTAATAGCCATGGCCATAACTGGACCTTTAAGAGGGTCCTTTTCGAATCCATGTTGGAAGATGTTGGGTGAACCCGGTGAAACCCGAGAACTTTCTGGGGTGTTTCAGTTGGTTCAATGGGTTCAACACCCATGATAGAAATGCCACATTTAAGATATTCCCCTAGAAACCATGGGTTTGGGATTGGATCTAGCTAATTTTAAGGTTCCATATGGGGGTTGGAAGACTACCTTCCTCAAAAAAGATGTGATTCTTGGGATTTTTTTTAGTTCGGGGGATGGTATTCATGCCGCTACTGTAAATCAATGTAAATCAAATGAAATCCCTACCATATTAAATCCACTTCAAATCCTATTCCCACGAAAAATCTCCGCTTTTGCCCTCATTGAATCCCATTAAACCACCAGTTCACCCCCCATTTGTTCAGACTTAAAATATTCTGCGCAGGTGTATCGCCCGGATCGAAGAGGCTGTGCTTGTGCTATGGAGGCGGACACTTGCCGCAAGATTTTGTCATGGCCTGGGCGGATTTGACACCCCCTATGGATCCATGGCCACTGTCTGAGAAGCTACGGCTAACCCCCTAGTCATCACACAGTTATGGCCCCAAATGCCAATTATAAGTACTAACAAGTCACCCCGTTTATGGAATGTATAATCCATTATAATCCCACAGAAATAACAAGTTATAAGTTATAAGTTATAACTAATAGCCATGGCCATTACTGTAGCCTAAACACTTCATAAGAAGCTACAGCTGGATCCGTAGGGATGGGTGAAAAATATGGACAGAAATGCTCATCAATGAAAAGTTGCAGTTTCAGCAACAAATACCAACAATGCCAGGGATTTGAACTGGTTGCATTTGAATAAACATATAAAGATTACGCTTTGTTTTTCCTTGCTTGTGTGGTTGTTTGACGTAGAAGCGATTGCCTGATGACCTTCGAAATGTCTGAGGATGAACATGGCAGGGTTTTGATTAAAAAAGCAAAATTACACCATATGTTTTGGCTATTTTATTTAATACGATGTAATACGTTCACATCTTGAAGCCACCCGAGACCCGAGGTCAGCATTTCTTTTTCACCTGAGGTTGAAAAGAGTGGATCTCCAGTTCTGCTGCAGGTGGTGCAGGAGTTGTGTGCGATGCTCGGCGCAGGAGTTGGCTAAGTCAACTTCAGCTGGTACCATGCGACCTGAATTTGCCGAGTCGATGATATGGTTTATTTTCCCAAGGGGAAATCCTCTACGACTGGGGAATCGAACACAGGAATATGTTTGATTTTGTAAGGGTCCCTTACGAAAATTCAAGGCGATAGGGGATAGTTGATCAACAAAAATGTGACTAGATTCGCCAAAACATTAATGGTAGGACAAAAAAAAGAGATAAACACCCTAATTTTAAATTCTCCCCATCCCCAAAATGAAGGAATCCATATAGATCCAATATGGTCCAAAACTAATACAACGGGAAAGGGACTATCCAATTTTCTTGACAAATCCATCTCAAGTTTCTTCAGGAAAAAGCAAACCCACCTTGCGCCTCAGGATTTTTCGCATGGATTTGCATCGATGTTGGGTGAATCTGCCACTTGGATTGAGTAAGCCATTAAAATCCTTTGAGCAATGAATCATCTTTTGGATGATTAGCACAAGGGTTATACTACTTCTTATATAACTATTCAGCTTTAGATGGGATAGTCTTGCCGAGGAAGCTGTAGCCTGTGATACAGGCTATTTCATCCAAGGGATGGTGGGTGGATTCTGGAAGATTTCCCATTGAGCATTGCGAATCGCACCTGATTGAAATTCAGAGATGATTTTCCGTTTTTTTTGTTTTTTAACGGGAGGACCTTGGGTAATTTTCTGATGCAGTGGCCAAAGAAAAAATCCAGAGTGGGGCTGTTGAAGTAGAATTATGGATGGGTCATTGATACCCACCGTTTTCAGATCAATGTTTGTGTGATTGCAGCCTCAACTAGTGCGACAGAGGCATTGGAAGAGGACTTTGGAAGTTCCATTCAATGCAAAATGCTGTTTGCAACAGTTTTCATCTTGAAACCGCAGATGAAGCCTTCAAATGTCGCAATCACATAGTATATAAAAATAATTAAGATTATCAGAAAATATCTTAATAGTTTACACTGCACGAAGAAAAAAGAGCCAGCATTCCATGATTGGCGGTGATATTCCCATTTGGTTGGTAGTTTCAATTATGTCTCATGTCCATCCCTACGAGGGATGACGATACTTCATCTCCGGCCTATATAGACGCAATTCAACATGGAATCTGACAATCACTTTCCAAAGCCATTTTGAACAGGTTATATATATATATATATCGAACTTAGAGTGTGTAAAACACCATTTGCTGGGAGAAAGTCATCTCTGGTTGTCAGACGATGCCAAACACATCAATGTTGTTGGTCAAAACTGACAATAGCAAATCATGTTGTTGGTAGTTGAAACCCAATTTCTTGCTGATGAAATTCATGTCAAATTCTTGCCGGCTTAAAACAATTCTTGGTGGTTACCCTCTGGTAAACTAACATTTTGCTATGGAACATGGTCATTGAGTTCGTTGATTTACCCATTAAAAAAATGGTGATTTTCCAGATTTTTTTTTTGTATGTTTACCAGAGGGCAAAGTCTTCGGCAGCTTGCTGCCAGGTATCGTGGTGGTACGGATGACCATGCAGCCTACCATAAGGCCTGGGATGAAGGAATTTTCTGCGCGTTAGATATTTATAGCAAGTCACGGCGGGACATTATGGCACATAAGATGGTCGTTTCCGTAAATGATGTATAGCTATAGTATATAAAAGTATATCTATAGTAAACCTCTAGTATATCATATCTAATAGATGATCTACAGTATATCTTATAGTGTTATACTATAGATAATAATAAATGGTGGGTTCCATAAATGAAATCCCCAATAGCTGGATGTTTTTTTCAAGGAAAATCCATCGAACTAAATGGATGATTTGGGGGTACCCCTATTTTAGGAAACCTCCATATACCTACATACCTCCAGAACATCTTTTGGGCTACAATTGTTGGTGGATGGTTTGGATTTAACGAACAAACATGCGGAGTTATTATCATACATAATGGTGATATGTATTTAGGTATGTGTGCAAACCCAGTCGCAGTGGGATCGTTTTTTTTAATCATCAACACGTGCATTCCCAAATGTATGTGAACCCATTTATAAAGGGCACGTTCCCAGAAACACACCCCACTTGCACCTATTTTCAGGCTTCACTATCTTGTAACATATCATCACACATCATTTTTGGAAAATCTATATGTTTATCCTACTTAAATTCTCACTTGTACTACTTAGCGTCCTATTTGAATCCAAATGTTGGATGGTGAATCCCATTTTTCATATGTGAAAACAGGACAACTTCGATGGCCGCAGCGGTGGCGCTCATGTGACGTTGGGCGTTTTCGCCTCCTTTGGCGCACCGCGAGAGTTGTGTTGGAGATGGTCACGAGGTGCATCGCTGGGAGAAGGAAGTGGGGATGGTGATTATTTTATCAATTTCTGGGGTGTTATATTGAGTTTACAATGGTTTGATAGTTTTTACATCTAGGGTCAATGCATTGGTGTATTTGGTAAAATTGCAATCATATTACATATATATATATATATAATTATATGTATATATAATATATACTTGTGGGTGCAGTTGGCGATTTTTTTGGGTATCATCACCCTGTCCATCGGATATTGATCCTAATCAATAAGTTTTTGAGCTTATTGATTCCTTGAAAAAATCAACAGAACATATTGATTTCATAGGGTTTTCAAATCAACAGAATATTGATTTTTAAAATCAATATTTCAACAAAAAAATCAACAGAAAAATCAACAGGAAAATCAACAAGAAAATCAATATGAAAATCAATA
>Ga0126342_10013837_pt1 | contig 14268 bp, 12 predicted proteins | sample Cyp1metagenome_FD_92528 | JGI IMG/M metagenome (GOLD analysis project Ga0126342, IMG submission 92528) | Coral microbial communities from Lord Howe Island, Old Settlement Bay, Australia - Cyphastrea 1 metagenome | ecosystem: Host-associated > Invertebrates > Cnidaria > Coral ...
GTAGGGCTGAACACTTTGATTTTATAGTGATGGCAGGGTCATGGGGGGGCTGTGCCCCACCATTTTATAGCTATAAAATCAGGGGCTCCAGGGTACCCCCCAAATCTCCAAGGGGATTATATATATATATATTATATACACATGAATATGGCAAGACATGCAAAGTGTCTCAGATTTGCCATGTTTCGGGCAGATTGGACTTCGATTTTTGTTCCAAGGTTGGTCGGAGTGGATATATAGTGAAACTTGTTGTTGGAGGCTGCTAAAAAAGGAAACCAGTGATGCTCCTATGGCTGGCAATGTTGGTGGTATTCAGCTTGCAGTCGGGTTCATCTGTACTTGCACCATTTCTTGCTGATGATATCATATCCACCCGTTTATTGCTCCGGAATATGTTTTCCTCACATCATTCAGCATATACACCCCATGTCGTTAATTAGTTGGAATTGTTTTCTTGGCCAGTCAAACTGCACAACTTTTGTGCGGCCCGTTGTTGTTTGTTGAATCGAAGTCCCCCCAAGTTTGGATTGTCAAATTCCCAGGGTCCAGATTTTGGAACATGAATTCCCGCATTTGCTTGGCTCCGTATATTCACTTCAGGGATGTGGGGATTCCAGCCAAGGGTGGTTGAAAAAAATATGCCGAATTGTGATGCACACCTATTTTTGTTGCATTGGCAAAAGGCCATATTTTTTTAGAGAAAGTCCCGCCACCAGGGCCCCAGTTTTCCACGTTTGTAGAAATACGCGCAAACCCCCCAGTTCGCCCACACAACCTCTTAGGGATTTTGAAGGCATATAAATTCCGACCCCCATTAAACTTTACATTCAATTGCGAGATCAACAAGGGTATTAGGAATATAAATTCCCACCCCCGTTAAACTTCTACATTCATTGAAGATCTTCAATAAGGCTTTTAATTCTCCCACCCCCTTCAAACTTCTACATTAATTGAAGATCTTCAATAAGGGTTTAATTCTCCAACCCCCGTTAAACTTCTACATTCATTGAAGGCCTTCAATAAGGGTTTAATTCTCCAACCCCCTTCAAACTTCTACATTCATTGAAGATCTTCAATAAGGGTTTAATTTTCCCACCCCCGTTAAACTTCTACATTCATTGAAGGTCTTCAATAAGGGTTTAATTCTCCCACCCCCTTCAAACTTCTACATTCATTGAAGGTCTGCAATAAGGGTTTAATTTTCCCACCCCCGTTAAACTTCTACATTCATTGAAGGTCTTCAATAAGGGTTTGATGATGATGATGATGATGATGATGTTGTTCATGATGTTGATGATGTTGTTGTTGTAACATTCAACGCACAGGTAGCTAAGCTGTGCGTTGCAACATGAAAGCCATGATCATGGACATGTGCATTTTGTCCCACAAAACGCTGTGTTTTTTGATGTTCGGACATGTCGTCGGCGTCGGCGCGGGCAAACTGAGGGGTTTGACCGTAGAAATACAGTGAAATATGAAGGAAGAGAAACGTGAATGGACATAGTAAGTTCAATGCAATTTACATCTCAAGAATGTAAGGAAACTATAAGAGTATGCTTCAATATACTGGCATCAGATGCCCTTATCTGACACATTCTGTTTCTCAGGCCCGTGCAGAACAGTGGATAGCGGAGCGACTTCATTGGGTAACTGGAATAACAGAAAACAACATAATTTTCTGGAAGATCGGACCGAAAACTGAAAAACTGAAAAACATGAAACACTGAAAAAGAATTGTTTTCAGACAGATTGTGACCCCCCCCCCGCCTCCATCTCTCTGAAAATTATGTTTCTTTCATTTTTTCAGTTTTTTTTCACCTTATCAGTTTTCGGTCTACCCCCCCACTATCTCTTTGAAAATGAGTTTTTGTGTTTTTCATTTTTTCCGTTTTTGTCAGTTTTTTTTTCAGTTTTCGGTCAGTTTTCGGTCTACCTCCCCCCCTCCGATCTATCTGAAAATGATGGTTCTTCAGGTTTTTCAGCCTTCGGCCCAACTACTCTGGTCTCTGGACTAGTTGCCAAATCTTTGTTTTTTTTTGTTTTTTTTGTTTTGTTTTGTTGATTTTGTGGTGTTGGATTAATCCAGATTAACCCAGATCAATCCTGAAAGATTTGGCAATGTAACACTTTCTTGTAATATAAAAACGCCATTGGTTATACTGCATGAACTTCTTAGAAAAACGATGTTGCTTAAATTGGTGATACACTTTGTTGAAGTAATATCACCATTTTCTCAAGCATTATGCATCATCGATGGAGCCTTCTGTAGACTCATGACTCATGCTACACTTTCTTGGAAGGATGCTACACAGATTTGCCAAGAAACTCTTCGCGTTTTAAAGCTGCATATATATATATATATATGCATCTTCAAAGGAAGGCTTTCCTTGATTGACACAGATGTTGCACAGTTTGCAGCAATATGGTAACCTTTTCAAGCAAATGCTGCACTAGTTTGAAAGAGATACTGTAGATAACTATGTTACATTTTGCATAGGCATGTTACACTTGCTTACAGAAAAAACAAGTTTGTTTTGCATTGTTTCAATCAATACTCTATATACTTTGTTTACAGAGATGTTGCACATTTTGAAGACCTTTTGAACGTCACATAGCACCCTGTTCAAAACAATACATAATTTTCATAGAATAGCTGTACTCTTTGAAAGGACATATGTTTTTTTTTAAATAAAAAACATATTGCAAAAGTTGGTGCTGCACTTGCTTTAAGACAAACACATCTTTTTAAGAAGGTGTTGGCATCACCAAAGGAATCTACAGTAGGCTCTTGCCACACTTTCTTACAGGAATGCTGCGCACTTGCAAACAAGAATCTACACTTTCAAATGTAAAACACATGGTTCAATGAATGTGCCACTTTATTGACAAAGGGTTTGCAAGGTTTGAAGAGCCCTTTGGCCCTTCGACCGTGAGATTGCACTCTTTTCAAAACCATGCTGTAGTAATTTTGACAGATATCCAATCTTGGAACACAACATACTACATTTTCCTACAGGAAGGTTATGAGTTCTGAAAATTATTCAATACATATATAGGATGGTTCTGAGTTTTGAGTTTTGAACATGTGTTCCGTCTCGTCCAGATGTTTCTTGAGATTCATTTGTTGTTGTGTTACTGGACGGAACATGGTATATTCGGAAAGATACGTCACACCCACACCAAGTTCATCCCTCGCATGCCTCGAGGTCTTGCTGCAAGCCATGTTAAAAGGTGGCTGTCCAAAGCGAAAGGACTTTTCTGCAGCTCGGTAATCAAATGGTCAGTCAAGAGTCGAATGCTTGGCCGGCGTTCTTGCGTGGGATGGCACCAACTAGGGGAAAATTGAAGGTCTGAAATCTGGACCCAATCCTTTTCTTTTTTGTTTCAATCTGCATTTGGAGATCTTTCATTTGTTTGGCCCAGAGGATCGCAAATGTTGATTCATTTTTGTTTGTAGTAAACCATCAGGCCAACCAGCCAGTTCTAATCCATGCGCGTGTGTGATCATTTGCGTATGTTTGTGTTGGTTCACTCGTCCCGGTCTTGATCCAAAGGCGTGCATCAACATGTGTAATCCATGTAGTCCCTTTCCAAAATTTGCAATATTAACCTGTCATAATCTCCCATTGAACAGCTGGTGCAAATGTGTTAGGTCTATTGTGTTATCGTATGTGACATTCTACCTGACATATATTCTGACATTCTACCTGGCATCCATTTTGGCACTCTATCTGACATGATCTTCTGACATTCCATCTGGCATTCTATCAGACATTCCATCTGACATTTCGTTTAAATCCTAACTGACGTTCTATCTGACATTCTTTCTGGCATTCGATCTGGCTTTCTATATGACCTACTATCTGACAGATTTTCTGACATTCTGCCTCGCATTCTTTCTAGCGTTCCATCTGGCATTCTATCTGATATATACATATATACAAAGATACATACATACATACATACATGCATGCATGCATGCATACATACATACATATGTACATATAAGTATATACATGCATATATATATATATATATATATATATTATGTGGTTTATATTCTCACATTCTATCTGGCATTCCTTCTGACATTCCATTTGGCATCTATCCTGGTCTATTCTGGCATTCTTTCTGGCTCCTCTCCGGCATATATTTTGACATTCTATTTGGGATGTATTCTGGCATTCTTTCTGGCTGCTCTCTGACATATATTCTGACACGTTTTCTGAGGCATTCTTTCTGGCACGTATCCGGGTCCGCGTGTGCCCAGACTGATCTGGAGCTCGTCACGGGATTCAGGTCCATGTGTGCCCACACAGCTCTGACCGTCGCCGTAGGGTTCGGGTCCGTTCTGTCTGTGCCCAGACTGTCGGCACTTGCTGTGAGCTTGGTCTTTAGGAGTAGGCCATGAGGAGGAGAGGAGGAGGACGAGGAGGAGAGGCAAAGGATAAAGGAGAAAGGGGAGGAGTTGCACCTTTGTTAAAATCTAGGACCCTGACCTGGCAACTGGGGAGAAACAAGATTATCCCAGCAAGAGACCCCAAACAGTGTGGTTAGCATTGTAAAGGGAAAGGCGGGAAGGACCTAGACGACCCTAGTAGTGAAAGCATGGTGTTCATTCAAGGTGGTCTCTGGAAGAAGAGATACCAGGTAAGATTCTGCAAGTTCCCTTTGTGAAGATCTCTGTAGAAGCTGCTGTGCAAGACCCCTGCGTACAGCTATCCGTACAATGTGTCTATAAAGGGATCTCGACAGAAGATCTTCGTAAGGGATCTCAAAGTAAGATCTCTGTTCAAGCTATCTATAAACAAATCTCTGAGCGAGACCTCTGCTCTCTTCACCAGGTCTCTGCACAAGATCTCTATAAGAGGTCTCCTGGCAAGATTTCTGCACAAGATCCCAAAAAGAGCTCTGTGTGCAAGATATCTCCCTATAAGACGTCTCTTGGCAAGACCCCTGGCAATATATCTTTTTGAGATTCTTTGGCAATACATCATGATGAGATCTTTATACAAGCTCTCTATAAGAGCTCTCTTGGCAATATTGATGCAAGAGACCTCTTGGCAAGATTTCTGCAACAGATCTCTATGCAATGTCCCTGTACAAGGTCTCCAAAAGATGTGTCCTGGCAAGATCTCAGTACAAGATCTCTACCAGTAGTACCGCACAAGGCGGTGGAGGAAGTTTCAAAAATAGGAAACTTATAGGAGAGGTTGGTTGTTGTGAGTCACGGATGGCAGAGCGAAGCCACTGATGGACCGACAGGTGGTTGAGGTCTCCTGTCTTTCTCTCTCTCTTTCTCTCTTTCTCTGACTATCTACCTATCTACCTATCTATCTATCTATTTATCTATCTAGCTAGCTATCTATCTATCTATCTGCCTATCTATCTACCCTATCTACCTATCTATCTACCCCATCTATCTATCTATCTATCTATCCATCTAACTAATCTCATCTCATCTCATCTAATCGAATCGAATCGAATCTAATCTAATCTATCTAGCTATCTATATTTCTTTCTTTCTTTCTTGCTTTCTATCTATCTCTCTAATTATCTATATCTATCTATCTCTCTAATTATCTATATCTCTCTCTCTATCTATCTATCTATCTATCTATTCATCTATCTATCTATCATGCTATCTATCTATCATGCTATCTATCTATCTATCTAGCTAGCTATCTACGCTCATCTAAGCTCATCTAAGCTCAGCTAAGCTTATCTAAGCTCATCTAATCTCATCTAATCTCATCTAATCTCATCTAATCTCATCTAATCTCATCTAATCTCATCTAATCTATCTATCTACCTATCAATCTATCTATGTATCTATCTATCTATCTATCTATCTAGCTATCGTTCTGCCTATCTATCCATTTATCCATCTATCCATCTATCTATCTATCTACCTATCAATCTATCTATGTATCTATCTATCTATCTATCTATCTATCCAAATATCTATCTAGTGATCTATTTATCTCATCTGTCTCTCTAACAGTGTATCTAGCTATCTACCACTCTACCCATCTATCTATCTATCTTTCTTTCGATCTATCTATCTTTCTTTCTTTCTATCTATCTCTCTAATTATCTATCTCTCTCTCTCTCTATCTATCTATCTATCTATTTATCTATTTATCTATCTATCTATCTATCTAGTCTAATCTAATCTAATCTAATCTAAATCTAATCTAATCTAATCTAATCTAATCTATCTATCTATCCATCCATCTATCTATCCATCTAAGCTCATCTAAGCTCATCTAAGCTCATCTAAGCTCATCTAAGCTTATCTAAGCTCATCTAATCTCATCTAATCTCATCTAATCTCATCTAATCTCATCTAATCTCATCTAATCTCATCTAATCTCATCTAATCTAATCTCATCTAATCTCATCTAATCTCATCTAGTCTAATCTTATCTTATCTTATCTATCTGTCTGTCTGTCTGTCTGTCTGTCTGTCCATCTACCTGTCTATCTGCCAGCTTGAAAACCAAGCTAGTGCGCGAGACTTCCTCATTTTTAGAAGTTGACAACATCAAAAACGCAGCAATTCTGTGAGACTTCTTTTTTTGAACTTAACAACATCCAAAACGAAGCAATTCTGCCAGACTTCTTCAATTTTTGAATTTGACAACATCAAAAACAAAGCAATTCTGCGAGACTTCCTTCAAAAATCGAAAGTTGAGTGCAGCGCTGACGGCCTCTTACCAAGGCGTTTTGCGATTTTTCCACTCCACCTGTCTAAAGTACTGCGCCTGCCAGGAAAAATTGATGCCAGGTCATACGAAGGGGAAGCACATCTGAACGTCCAAAAGTACTCCGTACCCGTCATTTTTTGCACTTTTGACTTCGAAATGTGCTTCGCGCCAAAACGGCGTGCACTTTTTCGACATCGCAACTTCTAAAAGTGGTTCGAAGCTGGTGTGTTTTGTACATTTTGACTTCGAAATGTGCTACGCGCCACAATGGTATGCACTTTTTTTTCGACATCTCAACTTCCAAAAGTGGTCCGAACATGGTGTGTTTTGTACATGTTGACTTCGAAATGTGCTTCGCACCACAACGGCGTGCAATTTTTCAGCTCTCATCTGGCCAGCTGGCTCCGCACCCGCCGCTTTAGCGAGCCTACTTTTCGACCCTCCGGAGCCACAAATCATTGGTAAAACACAGTGTTTTGCGACTTTCCTACCTTTTCGCGCATCTGCCTCTTCTTTCTTTAAATCTTTCTCTTCTCTGATCTTCTCTCTTCTACTCTTCTCTTCTCTCTGACTCTGCCCATCTCTGCTTTTCATCTGTCCATATTGTCGGAAGTTTGACTTCTAAACTTCCTTCGATAAGAGGTCTGTTGGCAAGATCTCTGTAAGGGCCTCTTGGGAAGATCTCACTCTGGAAGAGATCTCTGTACAAGCTCTCTATACAAGCTCCCTTGGCAAGATTCATGTAAGAGACCTCTTGGCAAGATCCCTGCAACAAGTCTCTACGCAATGTCTCTTTAGAAGATCTCGATAAGAAGAGTCCTGGCAAGATCTCTGTGCATGCTCTTTATAAAAGCTCTCTTGGCAAGATCTATGTAACAGGCCTCTTGGCAAGATCTCAACAGACCCCTATGCAATGTCTGTACAAGATCTTTTTATGAAATCTCTGCGCAAGCTCTTAATAATAGTTCTCTCGGCCCGATCTATGTAAGAGACCCTTTGGCAAGATCTCTGCAACAGATCTTGTGCAATGTCTCTGTACAACATCTCCGCAAAAGGTGTCCTGGCAAGATCTCTGTACAACATCTCTACAAAAGAGGTCTCTTGGCAAGATCTCTGAAAGGGGACGCCTGGCAAGATACCAGCAGATCTCTATGCAACGTCTCTGTACAAGATCTCTTTACGAAATCTCTGCACAAGCTATCAATAATAGTTCTCTTGGCACGGCCGATGTAAGAGACCATTTGGCAAGATCTCTGCAACAGATCTTGTGCAATGTCTCTGTACAAGATCTCCACAAGAGGTGTCCTGGCAAGATCCTTGTACAAGATCTCTATAAGAGTCTCTTGGCAAGACTCTCGAAGAGATCTCTGTACAAGCTCTCTATAAGAGCTCTTTTGGCAAGATCTGTGCAAGAGACCTCGTGGCAAGATTCCGGCAAGATCCCTTTACAAGATCTCTATAAGAGCTCTCTGTGCAAGATCTCTGCGCAAGCTCTCTATAAGAGACCTCCTTGTCAAGATCTCTGCGCAAGATCTCCTTGAGCATCAAAATTAGCACCGTGCCACAACGAGAGCGATCTGACACGCCCAAAGTGCCGAGAGGGGTGCGCGAGCACATGCTATAGATGTTCACAAAACATCGCAGGCAACACGAAAAGTAAACATTGAAAAAGTAAAAAAAAAAGTTTTACCTAGGTCTCAGCCACTTTTTTGTTGAGGTGTTGAGGCCTACAAAGTACTGCGCCTGCCACGAAAAATGAGCCCGAGGCATCCGAAGTCCTGCACCTGCCACACGGAATCATCATCATGTCCCAAGTCAAATTCGACGACAGTTTCAGAGAACGCGTTTTTAAAACCTTTCCAACGTCCAACAAATATTGCGTCCGCACGAAAAATGATTTCCAAACACACCTCATTTTCACCCACGCTTGCCAACGTTTTAGCAACGTGCAGAAAACTCCACGCCTGCCACGCGGATGAAAAAGTGCCCGATGTCCTGCACCTGTCACACAAAAAGGCGTTTCAGACTTCAAAATGTCCCGAGAGTGCCATGCTTGCCAAATGAAATGGACATAGCTCAAAAAACGAGCACGGCGTGCTAGTAAAACGAGCCCTTCGGAAGAGAGGTCTCCCAGCCACCATTTCGTGCGAGACATCCTTTGAAAACGGAAGATGAGGGAACTCTTGTGCTGTATGGGTCATCCAAAATCTCGCGCACGTATGATACCACCTCGAATGAACACCGGGCCTTAACCCTGACCCACCGGGCCTTAACCCTGACCGTAAGAACCCCTCGGTGTGGCCACACTGTTTAGGGAAAAACACGTGGACGTCCGACATAAACTAACCATACATCAAATAGCTACTTAGTGAATTTACATATTAACTATGTATGGAATTTCTATATTATGTATATTCACTTATACTTATATTTGTTTGCATGTATTCATATGTGACATATGTTTTTTTTTTATTATCTAACCAGCATTGTTTCCAAAGGATTCCCCTAGAACATCAGCATCTCAAGGACGCGGCGTTGCCATTGCGCCAGCTTCTGGGCTGCAGTGCAGGGATGACATAATGACCACATTGACATGTGCTTCGTAGTAACGTGTTGGTTTTCTACAGGAAACATGTGATTTAACTTTAACATACTTTAACCAACATATATTATACTCATGAAATATAATGCGATAATATCTCGGTAAACTATAGCGGCGTCACCGTTCCCCCACACTGGAATGATGGTGACTGTGGAAGGGAATCATCCCCAAATGGGTTTTGTTTTAGTTTAGTGAAATATAGTAATTTACCCAGGATGATGGGTAATTTTCCAAAATTTCTCGATATTTCAATATATGACAATAGTATGTTGTTAGGTGTGATATTTTGGTGACTTTCCCAAGTTCCCATGAGGAAGGTGGCAGACCAAAATTTCTTTGCTGGTCAACGTCGCGTAGATATGCATAGATAAGTATTTTCAAGTCGCATGGAAAGAAAATTCAAATACAATAGAATATCCAATACTGTAACTTTTGATTTTTGCACTTGACCAGGGTATGTCATTCTTGCCTCAGCCACCTTGTGGGTGGATTTGTCACCTGGCCATTGCCCAGCTGTGTAGGGTGAATGCAGGACCCTTCCATCTTGGCTTGTTTTCTTTAAAACCCTTGTTGACCATGGGTTTTGCTTTTTTCCTACCAAGAAGATGGAAAAAGTATGCTACGGGACCATCTATCATTTCTCCCGGCTTTCATAAGGCCGACCGTTCTCTTGATGATCCATTGCCTTCACGATGAACATTCCTTTACCTCCAATTTTACGGACAAAGTCGTGTTTGGGCTCAATGCTGCGCAAAGAACTCGCGTCTCGCTCGATTAACGTCACGTTCGTTTTCTGTGCAGCAAGTGGTGGGACATGTGGGGCCGTTTAGCTGGGATCGGCCCATGCCCACTTCCCGTGCATTCGGGGGATCATTTGGTGCAAAATGCATGAACCAGACGGAAAGGTGGCTGGGAAAACCCACTGTCAAAGCCTTCGAAACCATTTGTGGCAATGTATTTGGGAGAATGAATGTCAAGGTGAATGGTCGAAACCAGTTGTCCGTGCACATTCCCAATATTTAGTCACGGTGCACTGACGTATTCTCTGAACAGGGCTGGCCAATATGCCCCAACATCCCATGCCACAGTTGACCCTGAATGACAATCCCATCCATAGTGTAGGACTAAGCGCTTGTCCGGGAATTTTGTTTGTTCATTTGGATGCCATTGAAAGGAGGTTTATCAGTGTTTATCATCAGAGGGATGTTTATCATCAGAGGGATGGGGTTATGTACATACAGCCATGGTTACTTGATGCTGGCCCGGTGGTTCTGGAATCCCAAGAGAGCCTTTTCTGAAAGCAATAAGTGTACCATGTTTTCGATGATTGGAGTTAAAGGGGCTTACAATAGTATATAATGTTGGCAAGTTGGCAAACATAAAAATGAACCTACCATTTGGGATGGTTTATACCACCCATTTATGGGGTATTGTGGTGACGGTTTAATTGTTTTTGGGATTACCACATTGCAATAATAAAATGGTAGTGATGCAACCTGGTGACGAACAAGCCAGCGGCGGCCCTGAATAACCATCGTCACTGGAGGCCCCAACAGTGCCAAGGTGTATTGGCCCAAGCATCCATTGGAATCGGAAACAACAAGGCACAGCCGGGCAACTTCATGATTTTAACTGCTTATGCTTCTTGTTTCTGAACAATTGGGATGATAATGATAATGATGATGATGATGATGATGACGATGATGATGATGATAGTGGTGGTGGTGGTGGTGGTGGTGGTGGTGGTGGTGGTGAAGGTGAAGGTGGTGGTGGTGGTGGTGGTGTTTGTGATGGTGGTGATGATGATGATACTCACGTTGATGATGGCGGTAATGATGATGTCAGTGATGATCATGGTGGTAATGATGATGGGGGTGATGATGTTGATTCTGATGCTGATGCGGATGCTGATGCCGATGCTGGTGCTGCTGCTGTTGCTGCTGCTGATGATGGTGATGATGTTGATGATGATGATGATGCTGATGATGATGATCATGATGATGATGGCGGTGATGATGACGATGATTGTGATGATGACGATGATTGTGATGTTGATGAAAATGATGGTGAGAATGAGAATGATGATGATGGTGCGGATGAGGATGAGGATCATGATAATATTTTGATGAAGATGAAGAAGGTAATTGTGATGATGGTAAAGGTGCTGGTGATGGTGGTGGTGACAATGATGGTGGTGGTGGCGGTGGCGGTGATGATGATGGTAATGGTGATTGTTGGTGATGACAATCACAATGATGATGCTGGTGATTCTGGTGATGATGATTATGATGATGATGCTGGTGAGGATGCTGTTGATGATGATGATGCTGAGGATGGTGATGATGATGATGATGATCATCATGATGATGATGATGGTGAGGATGTTGATCATGATGATGATGATGAGGAGGAGGAGGAGAAGGAGGAGGAGGAGGAGGATGAGGGGGAGGGTGACGATGTAAGAATACGGTGTACCATGCAGATTGCTGTTGCTGAAGTTTTTGTTGTGAGACTGTTGCGTTGGAGTCAGCAAGTTGGCCCCACTTGCAATTTTGGCAATAATGATGGATCAGAATGTCATAGTGTTTACCTGTGTTCTTGGATCCTTGCCGCTGGTTTGACAATGGCTGCAAGCAAGCGACTGCAAGGCCGCTCTTACTGTTATCACAAGACCCTGCCCCACCCCACCATAGTCAGACCGACTTTGTTATTGTTGAAAATTGATTGCTCAGTAGATGTTCCTCTTTTTTGGAGTTTCATTTTTTTTTAATCCTGTACCTAGGTGGATGGTAGCAAAATTGCTGCGATTGCAGCACCCGGGCGTTCATCCTCCATGAAAAAAATCCTTTGGATCGATGTGGGGCCCACAATAAGAAAGCATGCGCAAATAAAGCATTTGAAGGCTATTTAAAACAAAACCGCACTCATACCAAGTGTGCTCAAGAAAGTCCAATACACTACAACTTGGGAATGTTTTGCAATTTTACAGTATGAAACCCCCATTGATGCAGCCCCAAAGCCGCCGCCAGCAATTCTGCGAAGCTGCAGGTTTGTTTTGGTTGCGACCAGTCCGGGGTCTACAATGCCAGGGAGCCCGAGAGAACGCGGAAACTGGTGTTTCCTTGTAAAGCCTTCATAGTTTGCAAGGCGATGCCCCTTGATGATTGAGAGGACCCTGGTGGCTAACTAGTTACATATGCAGACATATGCACTATATAAACCTTCGGTAAAGATTTCGTTCTGGAGCATCCCATGACTGACACTGAGCAAAGGTAGTTGGAGACGACCCCGCTCCTAAAAATGACAATTTACATGGGAAATTTGACGGTAATGCCAAGGGAGCGGTATCCTATTTCCAGACAAATCCGTATGAGATCATGAGAGCATTGAATGAGGACACATGTGTTCAATACTTAGCAGATCTTAGCTTAGGATCTCCATATCGCCTCCTAGTTGTATCGAGGGCATGACTGCATGACTGTACCTGGAATGAAGCAAAAGGTTCCTGAAAGTCATACCCTTCCTTCCTATGTCCACAATTCGGCTTGTATCTCCATCATTGCCCTTTGGCATTCAAACATGGCAATGGAAGATCGCCCAGGCTGCAGATGAATTATCCAATCAAATTGCCATTTTACAGCCAAACATATTCCATGACCAGAGGGGAAATCCCTGCCTGTGCTGCAGTGCGTTCCCTGAGTCCCAATTGTTTTTGCTTACATCCTCCGTTTTTCTTGGTTACATGCCAATGTTGTGCGAGTAGCTCCCCACATTGGTTAGAAAGTCCAATGGCGGATCGTTGGTTAGATTTGATAATCCCATATTTGTTGGTTGTATTCCCAAGTTTGTTTATAAAATATTGGAATCTCTAATTTCACGGCTTGAAATCTGGTTGCTGGTGACATCCCTATGGTTGCTGATCAATTTCCATGTGTCGTTCTTCTCTAAGTTCACAATACTCAGGTGATTTTATCCAAATGGAACAAGAGGGCGAAAATCCTTCCCATTTGTTTCCTGGAAAAAGATTGCATTTCTTGACCTTATTGTGGATTTATGGAATACAATTCTTTCTATCTAACTACCTATATACCTTTCTATTTGTTTGATCTATCTATTTGTTCGTTTTTCTATCTATCTATTTATCTATCTATCTATCTACCTATCTATCTATCTATCTATCTGTCTATCTATCTATCGATCTATCTATCTATATATCTATCTTTCCATCTATCTATCTATCTATCGAATCTATTTTATCTATCTATCTAACTATCTATCTATCGATCGATCGATCGATCGATCGATGTATCTATCGATCTATTTATCTATCCATATTTCTTTCTATCTTTCTGTCTATCTATCTATCTATCTTTCTTTCTTTCTTTCTTATCTATTTTATCTATCTATCTTTCTTTCTTTCTTATCTATCTATCTATCTACCTATCTATCTATCTTTCTTTCTTTCTGTCTACCCTATCTATTTTATTTATTTTATCTATCTATCTATCTATCTACCTATCTATCTATCTATCTATCTGTCTATCTATCTATCTATCTATCGAATCTATTTTATCTATCGGTCTATCTATCTATCTATCTATCTATCTTTCTATCTATCTACCTATCTATCTATCTACCTATATATCTATCTATCTATTTGTCTATCTACCTATCTATCTATCTACCTATGTATCTATCTATCTGTCTAATCTATTTTTTCCCCACCTGCCAGGTGAGGTTTGTTAGATTTTATGTCAGTTGCCTGCTCCTCTCCTCCTCTCCTCTCCTCCTCCTCCTGCTCAACCGCGACCCTCGACGCACAGTGTTCTCTGTCGACCTCAACCACGACCATCCACGCCCAGTGTTCCCTGCCGGACCTCAACCACGACCATCCCCGCCCAGTGTTCCCTGCCGGACCTCAACCACGACCATCCACGCCCAGTGTTCCCTGCCGGA